>Ga0310690_10000061_pt1 | contig 233637 bp, 238 predicted proteins | sample AusTroGonzalo_MG_2_FD_207661 | JGI IMG/M metagenome (GOLD analysis project Ga0310690, IMG submission 207661) | Bovine rumen microbial communities from tropical cattle in Woodstock, Queensland, Australia - Gonzalo_04 (v2) (version 2) | ecosystem: Host-associated > Mammals > Digestive system >... | reverse complement strand
TAACTATGTCTTCTCTTGAAGATGTTAATGAAATATCTCCGTCTTCTTTTGAAGTATCAATTGCGGGTTTTAATTGAACTTTTCCAATGAAGTATCCGTCATCTGATTTTGAAATAACATTTGTTCCGTTTACAACCATGTTATTAGAAGGGATTTCTTGTACATAGTTTAACATATAGATACCGGTAGTTTTAGTATCTGCAGTTGCAACAATTGATGTTACTGTATTCTTTTCAGTTCCGTCTTCAAATGTGTAAGTAATTTTTGTGTAATCCGCTGTTGACGGTGGAACCGGAACTGACATAGACGTTAACTGACTATAGTAGTTAGCCGATTCGTTTGACAATGTTGTACGCTGTTGGTTAATTTGCTGCCCTTCGTATTCAACATTGGTCTTGCGAGCCGTCAAAGATAGAAATCTAGCTTGCGATGCTGACATACCCATAGTAGTGTTCACGTCCTTTCATAGTTTTTTGTTCTTACATGTCTCATGTCGGCACGAAACTCCATGAAATTCAGTGTTTTGTATGTTTTTGTTACATTTCTTTACAAAGCTACTTAAATACGCAAGTGATAAGAACCTCTTTACCGTTAGTACGAGATTCATTGACGGCTTCTTGCGAAGATAAAGGAATTATGTGTCCATCGCTGATAATCCCTTGTACCATGCATCTTACCGATTTATCATTATCGTTATTTTGCGGGGCAAAAACTTTTCTTTCAAGTTCGTCTATTCTTTCGGTTATTTGTAAAATTTGATTATTGGTTTCGTCATTATTGACACTTGTGGTTGTATTTTGTGTTGCAGTATCAGAAACGTTTTCAAGATCCGTTTCTTGGCTGATTATAGCCTGTTGTTGATTTGTTGCTTGGTTTTGTATTTTCTTTTCGGCTACATCTTTTGTGTTAGTATAAATTGCTGCAATGGCAAAAACAAACATCAATATAATACCTGCCGTTATTACCCTGTATTTGCTAAACTCCTGCATATTACTTCTCCGATTTCTTAATAATATATATATTAGCATAAATTCGGGTAATGTGCTTTATATTAATTGCAAATTGATATTTATTATATATATTAATAATAAAAAAGGGGTAATTATGACAGTTTTAAAAATTGAACGGCTTGAAAATAACAGAATTTTACCTGAGTATAAGACAGACGGTGCAGCAGGGATGGATTTGTGTGCTGCAATCTCAGAACCCGTTACACTAAAACCGCTTGAACGTAAACTTATCCCGACAGGACTTAAAATTGAACTTGAACACGGATACGAAGCCCAAATTCGACCACGATCTGGGTTGTCAATAAAACACGGAATTACATTAATAAATTGTGTCGGCACAATCGACGAAGATTACCGCGGAGAAGTATGTGTTCCTGTTGTTAATATTTCAAATGAAGAATATACAATTACACCCGATGAACGTATCGCACAAATGGTTATCGCAAGAGTTGAACAGGCAAAACTTGAAGTTGTAACTGAATTAACCTCAACCGCAAGAGGTGAAGGCGGTTTTGGTTCGACAGGGAAGTAGATAAATTCAAAATTAAAAATGGAGAATTGAAAAATTTTTAATTTTGCATTTTTAATTTTTAATTATTTAAAAGTAGGTCGGTGTTGCCACGCCGGCAAATTAAAAGATAGGTAGTGTGGGCAAAACGAAGTGTGCCCACAAATTTTATAATGATGGGCACGCATACGCTTTGCCCATCCTACGTCTGCTCTGGCTTCCCGCCTCGCAATAAACGCCACTGCTCAAAACAAAATCGAAAAATATTCATTCATTTTACGATTATTGTTTTTCGGCTCTCGTCTTCTTTGCACTCGGACTCATGGCTCTGCAAAATGCTAAAAAAAACCACTCAACAAGTGAGTGGGTCGTTTTCTGCATCCTAATGGTCTCTTTTAGTGTTTATTATTTAGGAGTTTATATGTTTTGGGGTTAATGAACTATTTATATTTAGTGTTTCGACTACACTTAAATCTTATGTAATCATTATCGCACGATAAAATTTCCCTGTCAACAATATTTATTTCTTCTGATACGATAAGCCCGAAAACCAAACAATAGTGTATAACTTACACTTTACAAAACTTAATAATTGGCTTTTTAGTTCAATTTAATAGGTATGAACATCAAAACTTACAGGTTTATTTTAGTATGTTCTTCCTTCGTAGGTATCTCTAGTTGTGGTGTTATTATTCGGCTCGATATATTGCTGAACCTGTCTGAATTGTTCTTCTCTCGGATCTTTTTGACCTGTTGTTTCTGTCGGTTTTGGTTCATACTGCGGGTAAATTTCATTCTGTACTTCGCCTTCAGGGATTGCCGAACCCCCTTCAACTCTTTCTATATCTCTGTTTCCGTTGATAAATGTTTCCATTTTTCCTTGATAAAAAATATCATCCGAATTTTCTATCTCATCAAGCATTTTATCAAGTTCATCTTTATACAGTGCGGTTTTACGGCATGATTTGTAATTATCGTACATATCCGACAGAGATTTTATATTCCCCTCAACAACCGCTCTGCGCGAACTGTCCTCATTTGCGCTTTTATATATAAGTTTGTAAAGAGATTTGATATTATGCTGTGCATAATCCAAATAAGCACAAGACATATTTTTTACAGGTAAATTTTTATTTTTTTCAAGTTTTTGGTTTAAAGTATCCCAAATTGACAAATGCTTGTAATACTTGTCAGATGTTGATATATGAATATTGTTATCAAGCTCGTCAAAATCGATTTTGTCTGTTACGAGTTTGATTTCCGAATAGGAGGTTATGCAGTAAATCAAAAGTGCCAGACCTGCGATAATTGACACAATACCAAGTGTTAATAACCCATTGTAACTTTTTTTGTTATACATAAAACTCTCTTTTCTTAACAGGATTATACTATAAATCTGCGTTTTCTGACAATATCAGAGTTAGTTTAAATTTATTCTTGTTTATAATAAAATTTTTTTAAATGGCTAAAACAAATTTTGATTATTTAAAAACGATAGACCGCAATTTGTATGAAATTGTATTGGAAGCTGAAAGATTGTATCGCAGTGAGTTTTTTGAGCAGTGCATGGGGCAAACAAGGCGTTTTGGCGAGCATTTGTGTAGAAATGTTCTTGGGAAAAACCGTACAAATGAAGTTACTTTTGATGAAATGCTTGCAACTCTTAAAGACAGATTAAACAACACTCAACAGGAAAGAGAATTTATTGATGATTTGTATTTTCTCAAAAAACAAGGGAATATTTCCGTTCATTCAGGTGAAGTTAAGAAAGACGGTATGACTGCATTTGAATGTCTGCACAGAGCATTCGAGGCCGGATTAAATTATGCGGTTAATTTCAAAAAAGCGAACGAAGATTTATTAAAATTAAACTATGACACGGAACTTCTTGTGACGGGTGAGATCGCCGGAAAAGCGCTTTCAGAAAAATACGAAGAAGAAAAAGAAAAAGTTAAAAAAACACCAAAGAAAAAAACTTCTTCAAAACCAAAGACGCAAAAACCAAAACCTCAGGTTACTTCTATTAACTCTGTTCCAAAAAGAACCGGTATTCCTCCGTTTTGGATTGTTGTCGGCTTATTTTTTGTTATCGCTTTAATAACGCTTATTTATGTTCTTGCCTAAATTCAGCTGCTTTAACAGCACCCCATGCTTTGACATCGCCCCGTTCATAGCGGATTAAAAAATATTTGCCGTCTTTATTGTATTCAATAGAAGCCTCTTGATATATCTGTTCTTCGTCATTAACAGGAGGCATACCTTTGCGCTCGCGCTTGCGGTTTGTTTTCCATATTTCTTTATCTTTTTTTTGTTTGGCTCTTAGAGATTTTCTATCGTGAACCTGTGGCTGTTCGTCCATTGTTACTTCAAGTTTAAAAACTGGTATAATTGCCCAAAGTTTTTTTGCTTCAATCAATAATAAAAACTGCCTGTCATCACTTAGCGCAAGTTCGTAATGTCCTGTGGGAATATATCGGCCGTTACCGTCAGAAATTTCATCAACTATAACAAGTGTGGGGTATGAGGATTCTCTTAAACCGTAGCGGTAAACCGCATCAGTACCCTCAACTAGCCCCGATGTTATTGTCGGAAACTGCGGATACACTCTTGTTTCAGAGTGCATTATGGCATTTTCAAAATACATACCTTCGAGAATCATTTTAACCTCTCTAAAGTCATTTTAACGGCATTTTTTATTTCGTCAAAATTTTTGCCCAACGCATTTTCTCCGCCGACAAAAACAAGCGATAAATATTTATCCGAACCGTAGAGATTATTTTCTTTTAAAAGTTGTCTGTAACATTCTCTCATCAATCTTTTAAGGCGGTTCCTTTTAACCGCTCTTTTGTGAACCTTTTTACTGACAACAAAACCGACTTTTGTCGGTACTTCTTCCTTTTTTTCCAGCCCCGCAAACAAAGTTACTCCACCCGAATGGGAGGAGTGTTTAACTTTATATGTTGCTTTGAAAGCGGTTCTTTTTTTTAAGCGATATTGTTTTGGAAGCACTTAATCCCCCTTTGCAATACCATAAAAACAGGCTATGCTCTTTCCTTAGCAGTGATAGCCAACTGATGACGACCTTTTGCACGGCGTCTGTTCAAAACTTCTCTGCCGCCCGGGGTTGCCATTCTTGCTCTGAATCCGCTTACATTCTGTCTTTTTCTTTTTGTTCCTTCTAGTGTACGTTTCATTTTTATATTCCTTTGCTATTTTTATCGTATAATTCAGATGTTATAGTAAAAAAAACTAATAGTCAACAAAACAGAAAAGGAATGGTTAAATATTATGAAGGAAATCGGGTTTATCGGATGCGGGAAAATGGCAGGCGCAATCATAAGCGCAATTAAAAATGATTACAGTGTAACTGGTTCTGAAGCAAATCAAGAATTTGCAAAATCGGCATCGCAAAGGCTTGAAATTGAAGTTATTTGCGATAATAAAGAACTTGCACAAAACAGCGATATTATTTTTCTTGCCGTAAAACCAAATCAGGCAGTCGGTGTTTTGGAAGAGATAAAAGATTTTGTTACTTCTGAAAAACTCTTTGTTTCAATTTGTGCGGGTGTTACGACGGTTAAGATAGAAAATATTTTGCAAAATGCAAAAGTAGTAAGGATTATGCCAAATACCCCCGCACTTGTAAAATTGGGGATGTTCGGGATTTGTGCAGGTTCAAAGGCGACTCCTGACGATGTGAAATTTATAGAAACTCTGCTTTCATCTATCGGAAAATGTATTGATGTAACAGAAACACAAATGGATATTGTTACTGCTATTTCCGGCTCAGGGCCTGCATTTTTCTATCAGGTTATAGAAGATATGGCGCGTGCGGGCGAAAAACTCGGACTTGAATACGAAAAATCACTCATTCTTGCAACCCAAACAGCATTAGGCTCAGCACAAATGATTTTTAACCGCGGTGAAACATCTGTTCAAACACTCATAGACAATGTTGCAACCAAAGGCGGATGCACTTTTGTCGGGATACAGGAGATGAAAAAATACGACAGTGCAAAAGTTTTTTATGATGTCATTGACAAAACCACCCAAAAAGCAAACGAATTAGGCAAATAAAAAAATCCCCGCTTGTGCGGGGTAAAATCTGTTAGGGAATTAGGAATAGGAATTAAAATGTTCTCTCTGCTATTTAAACGGAATGTAAATCTCTCTCTTAATATCTCGTGTGTTTAATGTTCTCTCATATATATAAAGTATATAATACTTTATATATTTCAGTAGCAGATAAATTTGTAACAAAAGTTAATATATATACAAGAGGATATACTTTCAAGTTCTTTTATGATAATATTTTGGAGTAAAACTAGATTAAGGAGGTTTATTATGCAGGTAAATGCAGTTGATAGAGTAAGTTTTGGACATACCTTAAACACAAAAGCCCCATTTTACGGACCGGTAAAAAATACATTTAAAAGACAGGCATCAATTGCCGAAGCAGATCATCTTGAAGCAGTAGCAAGAGCACATTATATGAAATTTCGAAAAACAGATGCTGCACTTGACGAAATTGGCGAAATTGATTCACCTAAAAAAGTTTGGCAATTAGTGAAAACTCTTGCAATCATGGGATACCACAAAATGCAAAGTGCAGATTACATCGCTAATTCACATCATATAAGACACAGTTTGGACAAAAAACTGAGTACACATCTAAAAAAACTTGATAAATAAATAATTTATACATACAAAAAGGTGCATAGAAATATGCACCTTTTTCAATTGCTTTTTTCAGCCTTTGCCAGAAATTCAAGCAGGCTGACTACTTTTGTTTTTCTGTTTTTAATCAGGTTTAACCCCTGTTTTAAACCTAAAATACACGCAGGACAGGAGGTTATAACATAATCGGCATCCGTATCTTGAATATTAATTGCTTTGTTTTTTGATATTTCTTTTGAAAGTTGTCTGTTTTTAAGTGCAAAACTTCCCGCAAACCCGCAACACTCGTCATAATCGTTCATTTTGACATATTCAACATTTGTGCAGTTTTTCATTATTTTTTCAAAAAAAGCATCATTATTTAGGTGACAAGGTTTATGGAAAGTAACTTTTACAGGCTTTTTGAACTCAAATTTCAAACCCTTTAATGCAATAATATCACCCCAATTTAACAACTTTTCAGAAGTAATATTGCAATCAAAATACTTATTGTAACTTAACAGGGTGCTTTCACAACTTGCGCAGTCGGTTACAAGATAATCATAATCACCGCTTAATTTTTCAATATTTGTTGTTGCGCACTGTTCAAACCTTTCCATATTACCTTCCGATAAAAACGGCATACCGCAGCAGTCAAAATCAGGCGAAATAATTTCAATATCGGTATTTTCAAAAATTTTCTTCAAATATCTGTCAGCATTTGGTAAAACCTGGTTTACACAGCCTTTGAAGTAAATGACGGATAAAACCCTCTCTTTACCCTCACCCACATTCATAAATTCGCCTGCAACTGCTCCCTCTCCCGATGATAGAGGGGTAAATATCCTAGCCATCATCTTAATCATATTAGAAAACACCAATCTGCTTTGGAAAAAGTTGATAAATTTACCCAAAACAGTATTTTTCATGTATTCGTGTTTTGCGCAGTTGATAATCTCAAGTGCATCAATTCCCGCAGGACAAAAATCACGGCATTTGCCGCATTTTAAACACATATCAAGGTATTTGTTAATATTTTTTGAAAGTTTTAATTCCCCCTGCGTAACACCATGGAGCATAAGAAACTTCCCTCGGCTTACGGTACAGTCGTTTTTGGTCAGTTTATAAACAGGACAAGCTATCTGACACTGACCGCATTTTGAACATTTTGACAGTTCTTTTTCGTAGTCTTTTAGTGTTTTCATAATGAAATCATAACACAGAAGTCTATAATTCACGCTATCGTCAAAATGTATACTGAAATTGTAAACAATTTTTAATAAATCCCTAAAATCATTAAACTTTTTTCAAAACATGTCCGACTAATTAGATAACTAATATTGAAAGAGGACTATATCATGGCAGAAAATTCACAATTCAGTTTCAACAGACCTTATAAACCTTTCGGGTTTAACATTCAGGTACCTGAAAGAACAATACAGCAGGCAAGTCAGTCTTTGGAGAACTTAATCAAAGCACCGACAGAACCGCTGTTCAATTTCCTTGAAGAAAATGAAGAAGTATTTAACGGTGATGTAGCTTTTGAAATCAACAAAACTGTTGCACAGAACTTTACGATTGGTTCTATGATGCGCATGGAAGACGAAAAAGTTAACGGTAAACAGTCTAAAATAGATATGCACTTCTAGTAGCCCGAGCAGAGGCAGGCACGAAGTGACAGACGAACAAGTATAAACGAAAAAGTTTATATTTTCGTTTTACTTGTGAGCGTTGCCGTTTATTGCGAGGGCGTAAAGCCCGAGCAGAGGAATGAGTGTAAGCGAGAATGAGCAATTATGCCAATAATGAATATTTTGGCTAATTGCGAATGGTTCCGTTTATTGCGAGGGCGTAGCGGATTTTACGTAGAGTGTAGTCGAGCGAATGCGAGCGGAACTCGTAAGGTGCGAGGTCAATTTTTACGGCAACGCAGTGAAGTAAAAAACTTGACCGAGCCCAGTAAAATCCAAGACAAGCCCGAGCAGTGGCAATAAAATAACAAATTTAAAAAAGTTCAACCCTGAACAAGTTTCAGGGTTTTTTGTTATTTTTGCTCATTTTGTTGTAAAATATAGAAAAAGAAAAGAGGGGAAGTATGTACCAAGGATTAATTAACAAATACAGACAATATCTGCCCGTTACGGATTCGACACCTGTTGTAACCTTAAACGAAGGCAATACACCGCTAATCAAGGCAGACAATTTAGCAAAAAAAATCGGACTTGATGCCGAAATTTACTTAAAATTTGAGGGTTGTAACCCGACAGGAAGTTTTAAAGACCGCGGAATGACAATGGCAGTCACAAAGGCAAAAGAATCGGGTTCGGGTGCTATTATTTGCGCATCAACGGGTAATACGTCTGCTTCCGCCGCAGCTTACGGTGCAAAAGCAGGATTAAAAACATTTGTGCTGATTCCTGACGGATATATCGCTTTGGGCAAACTCTCTCAGGCAATGATGTACGGGGCGGAAATTATTGCTATTCAGGGCAATTTCGACAGAGCGTTAGAGGTTGTTCGTGAAATTGCGGAAAAATACCCTATTACACTTGTAAATTCGGTTAATCCGTATAGAATTGAGGGGCAAAAAACGGGTGCGTTTGAAATTTGCGAAGCACTTGGTCAGGCTCCCGATTACCACTTTATTCCTGTCGGAAATGCGGGAAACATTACTGCATACTGGAAAGGTTACAAAGAATTTTATGGTTTGGGTAAAATTCCTGCTAAACCTAAAATGATGGGATTTGAAGCAGAGGGAGCTGCCGCAATCGTTAAGGGCGAAAGAATTATGAACCCGGAAACGCTTGCAACAGCAATAAGAATTGGTAATCCTGCAAGCTGGGAAAAAGCTGAAGCAGCGCGTGATGAAAGTAACGGAATGATTAATTTTGTAACCGATGACGAAATAGTAAAAGCATACAAACTCATTGCATCAACAGAAGGCGTTCTTGCCGAACCTGCATCTGCCGCATCCGTTGCGGGTTTGATTAAAGTCAAAGAGCAGGTTAAAGAGGGTTCAAAAATTGTCTGCATATTAACGGGCAACGGCTTAAAAGACCCTGATAATGCCATTAAATATTCAAATGCGGATGTCAAAAAGACCACATCCGATATAACCGATATTTTAAAAGTTATGAATATTTAATTCGATTGTAACAATTTGCAATAAAAAGAATTGTGGGGATAATTTTCGGGTAAAATAGACATGACAACTTGGTGTATTTTAAACAAATAAAGAGAGACTATAAATAAGGAGAAATATATGAAATCATTTACGGTAGATGAAATTACACAAATCGTAGGCGGTATGTTGACTAAAGTCGCAAGCCCTGAAATTACACACATTGCACCTCCGCTTTTGAGTGACGAACACACACTTGCGTTAGCTCTTGGGGAGGAAGAAATTGCAAATCTTGCAAAATCAAGTGCAAAAGCTGCACTTGTTCCTTTGGGCGTTCAAATTGACGGACTTACAACAATTGAGGTTGAAAGACCAAGACTTGCAATGATGAAATTGTTAAACTTGTTCTACGTTCCACCTGTTGTAAATAAAGATGTTCACCCGACAGCCGTTGTTGATCCGAGTGCAAAACTTGGCGCTAATGTCTGCATCGGACCAAATGTTGTAATTTCTCCTAATGCCGTAATCGGTGATAATACAAAAATTTTGGCTAATTCCTACATCGGAAACGGTGTAAAAATAGGTAACAACTGTTTCTTCCATCCCGGTGTAAACATCGGTGACAGAGTACAAATAGGTAATGATGTAATCTTAAATCACGGTGTTTCGCTCGGTGCCGACGGGTTCAGTTTTGTAACCGAAAACCCGAATAACATTGAAAACGCAAGACAAGACGGCGAAATCAAAAAAGATAATTCAGATCAGGTTATCTTCAAAATTCCGTCTATCGGTTCTGTTGTAATTGGCAACAACGTCGAAATCGGTGCTAATACTGCTATTGACAGAGGCACCATTGAAAACACCGTAATCGGTGACAATACAAAAATTGACGATTTGGTTATGATAGGTCACAATTGCCGTATCGGAAAGGGTTGTTTAATCGTTTCACAGGTAGGTATTGCAGGAAGTTGTGTAATTGGTGACAGAGTAGTAATCGCAGGTCAGGCAGGTCTTGCGGACCACATTGAAATCGGCTCTGATACGATTATTACCGCAAAAGCAGGGGTTACAAAATCATTCCCCGAAAAATCAATTATAGTCGGTATTCCTGCCGTTCCGAGAAAAGATTTCATTAAACAACTCAAAACAATGAAAGATGCGCAGGAAATCTTTGCAAAATTCCGTAAATTTGAACCTTTGCTGAAAGAATTTGAGGAATCTCAACAAGAGGCTAAATAACCGAAATGACTGAAATGACCATAACTTTAAAAAATGAAGTTAAAATAACCGGCAACGGCTTGATGAAAAACAAGCCATGTGAGGTTACAATTTCCCCGTCAAATTCAGGTGAGATAAGGTATTATATAAAAGGACAGGAAGCATTTACGGCAAATGTCGATAATGTTCTTGCAACAGATCATTGTGTTGTTTTGGGCAACAAAAACTCAAAGGCAATGCTCACAGAACACCTGACTGCAGCTCTTGCCTTTTGTCATATTAATTCTGTTGATATCTGCATGAGTGAAGAAGAAGTACCGATTTTAGACGGAAGTTCAAAACTGTGGGTTGAGGCATTCAAAAAAGCAGGAATTGATAAACCGTTGTTTGCAAAAGATAAAAAATATACGGTATCTGAACCTGTTTACTATTTAAACGGCAAAACAAGTCTTGTAATTCTGCCAGACAAAGAACTTTTTATGTCTTATGCGGTTAATTATGACCACCCCAAAGAAGTCCGCAGGTTTGTGAATTATGACCCGAAAAACCCCGATGAAATCATTGAAGCAAGAACTTTCGGGTTCTATCGCGATTTGAGAAAATATCAGATGCTTGGCTTTGCACAGGGTGCAAGTATTGATAACACTTTAGGCTTTATGGATGACGGCGGATATTCAACAGATTTGCGCTCTGATTGTGAGCCGTTAAAACATAAGATACTTGATTTGGTCGGGGATTTGTACCTTACAGGTATAAATCCGCTTGATTTGAAATGCCAAATTTTGGCAAAAGAAGCAGGACATGCAGTGCATGTCAAAGTGGCGAAGATTTTAAAAGATAAAATTGTAGAAATAAAATAAACATGAAAGGATAAATTAAAATGACAGAAGAAATTTCACAAGAACCATTTAGCATGGATATTCAGCAAATAATGGATATGCTTCCGCACCGATATCCGTTTTTGCTTATTGACAGAATAACAGAATGCGTGCCGGGTAAATATTGCAAAGGGTATAAAAATCTCACTATGAACGAAGAATTTTTCCAAGGGCATTTCCCTGGTAATCCTGTAATGCCGGGTGTTTTACAGCTTGAAGCGATGGCTCAATGCTCTGCTCCGATTTTACTTAAATTACCGCAATATCAGGGCAAACTTGCACTCTATGCAGGGGTTGAAAACGCAAGATTTAAAAGCATTGTAAGACCCGGTGACAGATTTGAAATCAATATTGAACTCACTAAATTAAAAGGGCCCATCTGCAAAGCGCATGGCACAGGTTCTGTTGACGGTAAAATCTGCGTTGAAGCCGATATGACCTTTGCTTTGACATAGAAAATATTAATTAAGTTGATTATATATTATTTAACGCAAAATTTGGGTGGAATGGTTATCCCTAACGGGAAATCACCCACCCAAATTTCTCAATTTCACATTCTGTTCAATTTGAAATTTTTCCCTCCCTTGTGAGGGAGGGAGTAAGGGGGGTGCTGATTTTAAATTATTTTTTATTAATGTTAAGACATGTTAATAATCATTACACAAAAAAGCAATTCTGTTCAAAAAAAATACTTTATATAAATGTATATAGGAATAAAGAGGATACTCGGTTATTATGAAAGAACAGGAATTAAACGCAATGATGTCAGTAGTTTCAGATCCTATTGAAAATGTATATAGAATTGATTCTTATAAAGACTTGGCAGAAATCCAGAGAATTATCAGAATTTTTGATATCTCTGAAGAACAACATAACCGTCACGTGATGTTTTCAATTGAAAGTTTGGCAACATTGAGATTAGTTCTCAGCAATAATTAATAATTTGCCGAAATATAAAAGTTTTGCCCTTACTTAGATTAAGTAAGGGTTTATTGTTGTTTAAGCCACTCTGAAAAAATATATAATGTCTGATTTAATTTATCGGGATTATTGCCGTAACCGATTCGCAAATAGCCGTCAAGCTCCATTGTTTCTCCCGGTAAAAGCATTACCCCTGTATCATCCTGAAGTTTTTTGCATAAATCAGTGGATTTTACCGCAATATCGTAAGTGACAAATGCTGTTGTACCGCCCTGCGGGATTACACAACGGCAGAGCTTTTCATTTTCAAGCCAATCTGTTAAAACTTTTTTCCCATCAAGGATCTTATCTAAGTTTCGTTTTATAATTTTATCTTTGTTTTCTATCGCAAGCGAGGCAAAATAATCATTTAAAATACCCACGCTTATTGTGTTGTATTCTCTTTGATGATTAACTTCATCAATAACTTCTTCTGGTGCCGCTATCCAGCCAAGACGCAGTCCCGCAAGCGAAAATACCTTTGAAACACTTCCTGTCGAAATTCCTTTTTTATAAATATCGGCTATTGATTTTGAAATATTCCCATCATGCTCAAGTCCTCTGTATACTTCATCGCAAAGTATGTAAGCATTTGATTTTTGCGCAATTTGTGTTATTTTTTCAAGCATTTTTTCGGGGATAACAGAACCTGTGGGGTTATTCGGATTATTCATACAAATTATTTTTGTATCATTATTGACAAGTGCCTCAAGTTCGTCTAAATCGGGAAGCCAATTATTTTCTTCTTTTAGAAAAAGTGTTTTTACCTCTGCGCCGATAGATTTCGGGATAGAATAGTGCTGTTGGTATGTCGGAATAATTGATACAACTTTGTCTCCCCGTTCTATTAAAGATAGCATAACAAGGTGATTTGCACCTATTGTACCGTGGGTAACTGTAATATTTTCAGAAGTTTGATTTTCATACAATGAACTAATCGCTTTTTTTAGTCTTGATGAACCATGTATATCTCCGTAATTGAGTTTTCTTGAAAAAATTTCTTCATAACTCCCGCCAGTGATTTTTAAAAGTTCATTTACCGACAATGATTCCACGCATGTGTCTGCAAGGTCGTATATCGCCTTACTCTCATACTTATTAAACCACTCTTCTACTTTAAATTTATCTATTTTCATTTTTATATTTTGTAATCTATTTCGTGTTTGTCCATAAGTTCGTTAAGATAGTCCTTATTTCTTATGGTGTCAATGGTTGAAAATTTCATATGAGTATGATTATATAAATCATCTCCGTCAATTTTATGACCTTCTCTTGCAAGGGTTTTTATGTAATCACTGACCAAATTGTTGCAAATGGGGATGTACTCATCTTTTTGATTTTTATTTGCGCGTTCAAGTTTGTCAATGAAAAACTTCGCGGATTCTTTTGTATCAAAAAATCTTTTATCATTTGATTTTGTAATGAATTTAAGATTGTGGATAATTTCATTTATGTTACCTGATAAAATATTAAACCCATATTTTGCGTAGAATTGAATGGAATTTCGCAGTGCAAATACAGAATAGTTAGAAAAGGAATTTTCTTTAAAAGTAATCAGTGATGCCAAATTTAAAACTTCACCGATGCCTTTGTGTTTAGGATTTGCAACAATTGATGTTCCTCTGAATTTATCATCAGCACGATTTAATTCCAAGTCATAAAGACTAAATTCATCATTATATGTACTTTTTGTCATAATTGAAGATGAATTTGTTTTATGATGCCAAAATAAATCAAGCGATTTTTTGTTGTTATCAACTGCTTTGAACGGCTCAAAAAACTTGATACCGTCTTTGTAGTAAAACTTTATTGGCTGTTTCCTTAATATCTCAAAAGTCATGCTTATATTAAAGCAAAACAAAATATTTTTTGCATCTTTTTATGAATAAAATTTAAGTTTTATTCCGTCGGGGAAGTGTCCGTTTTTGTTTCAGGTTCGGTTGTCTGCGCAGGGATTTCAGTCTTTGTTTCAGACTGAGAAGCCTGTTGGGTTTTAGCAGGAGTAGTTTCAATTTTTTTGCCCGCGTTTGATGCGGCATTTTTAAGCAATTTGCTTAAATTAGCGGCACTTTGAGATGCATTTTGTTTAATATTTTGAATATCCGTTTTTGTCTGTTCAATGGCTTTTTTCTCTGCTTGCGCCTGTTGTTTTTGGGTTTCAACAATTTTATTAACATTAGATTTTACATTTTCTGTCGTTGTTTTAATCGCCTGCGCCTGACCCTTTACATTGTCTTTCACCGCCGTAACCGCATTTTTTGCTTCCTGTTTTAAGTCCATCTGCGTTGTATCGCAATTAGAAAGCCATTTGAAACTTCTGACCGATGACGTTTTTTCCAACGGTCCGTTATAAATAACCTTAAAATCTTTGTAGTTTTCGCTTCCCGTAGTCAAAGCGGGAATAAGTTGAATTTGTTCATTTTTTGGGTCTTGAGTCAGAAGTTTAAGATATTGCGCCGTTGCCGTTCCGAATTTCGGAATATAAGACAGTAATTTTTCTGCTGACAACTGACCTAACGGTCCCAAATAAGAAACAACTTTTGAATCAATTCTGCCCAATATAGTAAGATTTGCACTGTTATTCAAAATGTAATAAATACCTTTTACATAATAAGACATCAAAGGCCCTGAAACATTGATAAATTTGATATTTGCACCACCGTCAGACATGGAAAGTTCACCGGTTATACTTTTGAATTTATTTGTTTCTTGCAAATTTGCAGCGGTTGTAAGAGCGGAAATTGCAGATTTAAGCAGTGAAATTGATGTAATATTTTGAGCAGAAACAAGATTTTCAAGTTTTCCTATACTGATAAATCTTCCGTTTTCAATGCCAAAATCAATATCACCTTTCATATTTTTGATTATCTGCGTGTCTGTTACCCCTTTTGATGTGAGTTTCGCGCCGAAATTCATAGTCCCTGTCAGTGCTTTTTGTATTCCCACAGCACCGTAAACAGCATCGGTTGAATTAAGACCTTTACCCGTTAAATCAACACCGAAAGCAAATGTTGGAATGTGATAAGTCAGTTTCCCCGTAACTTTTCCGCCGAATGCGTCTGCTTTTATGTCATTTAAGTTAAAGTCAGTAAAATTATTCAGCGTAAAATTTGCACTGATATTTGTTCCGACAATGCCCTCAAATTTCATTTTTTCTGCCGTTCCATTACCGCTTATGCCTTCACCATTGAGGTTTAAGACCATATTTGTCAGAGCAAAATTCATATCCTTAACCGAAAGATCACTCATATTAACTTTGCCTTTGAGTTTCGGGTTCATTGGGTTTCCGGCAAGATTAACCGCTCCGTTTGCACTTATGTTTGAATGTTCACCCATCCCGGGGATTGGGAATGAAATATTTTGAGGTACTGAAATGTTTATATTCAAATTGGGATTAGAAAGATTTTTTACCCCGCCGTCAAAAGTAGCTATCCTCTCGGAATTGGCAAAAACTCCCGAATTTACAAGTGTGACTGAATTATTTTCAATTTTAGCATCGGTATGAATTTTGGTATTTTTGCCTTTTAATTTGTTCACATCAAGTATTCTGACATAGCCGTTTGGATTCGCACTCAAATCAAAAGTAACGTGTTGAACTTTGTCGTTACCCTTTGCGGTTATATTTAAAGGCATTGAGCCTTTACCCGAAAACATCCATTTTAAATCTTTTGGGACAAACGCAATAACATCAGATGATGCTAAATTCCCTTTTGCGCTTATATCCATATTCATTTTTTCGTTTGAATAATTTTTAACCGCTCCCGTAACATCAACTTTTGAATTATTTATCAATACGCTTGAATTTTTAATATAAATATCGTTTTTATCCGCTGAAACAAGTGCTTTCGGAACAGAAACCGATGCCATGTCATTTTTAATTTTTAGCGAATTTATATCAATATCACCGTTTATTGTGTCTTTGGTCAAAAGGAGTTTTACTATTGCCTGATTAAGTAAAAGTCTTGCCTTAGCGGTTTTGTTGTAAATATTGATATTATCCGTACTCAAAGTTACATCAGGTTTAATCTTATTCAAAGCCCCTTTTATCAACGCATTGAGAGAAATTGTACCCGAATTAAAATCGTTTTCTTTTAACAGAGCAACCTGACCAATTGCGCCGACCAATCCTTTCAAAGAAAGTTTATCAGCCGTAATTTTTACATCCGCAACCGCATCTTGTGTGATTTTTCCGACAATTTTGAGCGGGTGTCCCATAACCGAAAATCCGATATTTTTTATATCAACATTATTATTTTTTAAATCAATATCGGCATTAATGTCGTTTATCGAAACATTATAAAGTCCGTAAGTCAAGGTTGATGGCGCAATTTTTAAATACCCCGATGAAGTTAGGGTTTTTAGGTCGGAACTTATGTTAAAATCCGCATCAATACCACCTGTTGCACTAACCGTTTTAAAATCGTTTCGCCCGAATGACTGAGCTATACTGTCGATAAGCCTTATTACATTATTAAATTTTGCATTTGAACGTATGGCAAGGTCAGCCAAACGATTTTTGCCCGATTTGATATTACCCTTGATTTGCGTATTTTCCCCTTTATCGTCAGAAGTGTAGAAAACGGCATCAATATCTGTTTTATAACCTTTGAAAAAGAGTTTCGCATGACTTGCGGGAAGTTGTTTGCCATTTGACAGGACACTCAGCCCCTCGAGTTCAAAAGAACCTTTTTGAACGGGATTTTTAAATGTTCCTGATGTTTTTATATCGCAGTCCAAATCGGCTTTCAGTCCATTTTTGTTTGTAATTTCAAAAAGTTCGGTAAGGTTTATATTAAAATCATTTTGGGCGGTTTTATTTCCTTCAATTTTTGCTTCTTTCGGAAAAATTAAATCATCCAAATTGATGTTTGGCATTATTTTATTGAAAATTCTTATGTCATAGTTTGAAACGACCCGTTTATCAAAAACTATCTGACCGTCAGTTATAACCTTTATTTTTTTATTGAGAATAAAATCGGTTATTTTTAAATCATCCCCATCAATGTAGTACGATTTTTTTGTTTCTTTATCAATAAAAGTGAGTTGATATTCATCAAAATAAACATTTGGCAAATGATTAGAAAGTTTCAACCCAAACGGGAAAGCACTTATCGTTTGGGGATTTTGGTCATTCTGTTTGGATAAATAGTCAAGAATTTCAGGCATACCGTCTTTTTTTAGGACTATATTAACATTTATTTCTTCTGCAGTAATGTTACCTAACCGAACTTTTTTAAAAATTAACGGCAGTAATCTCAAATCCGCTTTTGCATCATCAATTTCCACAACGGGAGTTTTATCATTTGACACAAAAACATCAAAATCTTTGACTTTTAGTCCGAGTGCAAGTTTTGGCGATGCTGTAACCCCAAGCCCGCTAATATGCGCTTCTAAGCCTGTTGAAGTTTTTATCTGTTGTTCAATTTCTTCGCAATATGAATTTGCTATCGGCGACAATGCCAAAGGCAGAGCCAAAAATAAAATGTATAAACCTGCAAAAACCGAACCTGTAATTATCCCTATTTTTTTCCAATTAATGTTAATTTTCATAAAAACCCCTCTGAAACGGATAAAAACATTTTAGCATAAATTTTTATTTTTCTCTTGCGGTACCTGTTTCATACCCCGGAACAAGAAGTGCAAGCGGAATTACTCTTCCTAGAAGTGTTCCAAAAGTTGAACCTTCGTTAACCATTGAAATTGACATACACAAATCATCAACGTGAGGGGCAAAATCGGTTGCCTTAATTCCACGTTCAACTTTCATTTTATATAATTTTTCATTAATTTCATTAGAAACCTTGTTGCCCGCAATAATCCCAACACCTAAAGAACCAAGAGTTGCAATGGCGTTTGGAATATTTTCGCTTATTGTATTTAATACTTTTGCTATCTTTGTTTCTTTTGTTGTTTTAGGCATTATATTTTGCAGAGTTTTTTCGTAATGCTTAAATACCTTTGCTCCCGCCCATACACATGAAATAGGAACTATTACATCGCCTAACAATTGGCTTAAAACTTCACGTTTTTTGGCTTTTATATTGTCTTTATCAACAAGCACACCGCCTGCAAACCCGCCTGCAACAGAGCCTGTTGCCATTGATATAATCGAAATCGCGCCGTAATCAACCACTTTGTCAAGCGGTTTGTATTTAAAAATGGCCCAATCCTTAACGGGAGTCTTGAATATCTTTGCAGGATTAATGCTGAACCCCGCTCTTTTGCTGAAAAACGCCAAAGGCAAAGCCAAACCTAACGCAGAAGTACCCACAACCGTTGCCTTTTGTTTTAAAGACAAATCGGAATGTTCAAGGTATGAGTGCGTAAAAGTAGATGCCTCCTTATTTACACCTAACGGGGCATTATTAAGATAATATTTTTTGTTATCCGCAAAAGATATTTTATTTATCATCACATTCTACCTTTATGCCTTCATTATAACAAAAAACCGTAAAAGAAAATATTGCTATATCAAAGTAGTAAATATTTGTAAAGTTTATAATGATGTTCTTTCAATTTCTTCGGTTGTTGAAACCTGAATTATATCGCCTTCCTGAAGGTCGTTGAATTTGCCGAAAGAGATACCGCATTCAAAACCCTGTGCGACTTCTTTAACATCATCTTTGAAACGTTTGAGTTGTTCGATTGCACCTTTGTAGATTTCAACTCCGTCACGTAAAATAACCGCATCCTTATCACGAACGATTTTACCCTCAGTGACATAACATCCCGCGATTTTGCCTGTTTTACCGATATTGAAAACCTGTCTGACTTCCGCTTTCCCGAGTTCAACCTCTTTAATTTCAGGATCAAGAAGCGACAACAATGTTTTTTCAATATCTTCAAGCAACTGATAGATAATATCGTATTTTTTGATGGTAACTTTTTCTCTTTCTGCAGCCGCAAGGGCATTTGCATCCTCTTTTACGGTAAAGCCTAAAATCAGCGCATTTGATGCCGCAGCAAGCATAACGTCGGCTTCTGAAATATCACCGACTCCGACGTGAATAATTTTTGTAGAAATTTCCTTTGATTCAACCTGTGCGATAGCCTGTGAAACGGCTTCTGCAGAACCGTTAGTGTTAGCCTTAATAATAAGGTTGAGTTGAGGAATAGCATCATCGCCTGCAACGGCCTCTTTTCTGATATGAGCAGGGAGCATAGCCTCTAATCTCTTATCTCTTGCTTTTTCCTGACGTTCTGTGCTTATGGCTTTCATTTCTTTTTCGTTTTTAACAACCATAAATCTGTCGCCTGCCTGAGGGACTTCGGATAATCCCAAAATCTCAACAGGAGTAGATGGTTCGGCTTTCTGTATTCTTTCACCGCTGTCTGATAACAACGCACGAACACGACCGCAAGCCGTTCCTACAACAATGCAGTTACCCGCTCTTAAAGTACCGTTTTGAACCAAAAGTGTTGCAACAGGACCTTTACCTTTATCTAAGTTAGCCTCGATTACAACCCCAGTTGCTTCGGCTTTTGGATTTGCTTTCAAATCCTGAACATCGGCGACAAGCAAAATGTATTCTAAAAGTTCATCAATACCCGTTCCCTGCAGTGCTGAAACCTTAACTACAATGGTATCTCCACCCCAATCTTCGGGAACAAGTCCATGTTCTGTTAATTGTTGTAATACTTTATCAGGGTTTGCTCCGGGTTTATCAATTTTATTTACCGCAACAATGACTGGAATTTCAGCCGCCTTAGCGTGATTAATCGCTTCAATGGTCTGAGGCATTATACCGTCATCAGCCGCAACAACAAGAATTGCAATATCTGTTGCCTGCGCACCTCTTGCACGCATTTCGGTGAATGCTTCGTGCCCCGGAGTATCCAAAAATACTATTTTTTTCTCGTTGTTGTTCCCGAGATAAACTGTATAAGCACCGATAGACTGCGTAATTCCGCCGACTTCGGTTGCGACAATTTTGTGTTTTGATGCACGAATACTGTCTAACAAAGTTGTTTTACCGTGGTCAACGTGACCCATAATACTGATAACAGGTGCGCGTTTTTTGAGTAATTTTTTATCGACATTGGCAAGTGCGTTCTTTTCTTCTTCTTTTTTGAGTTCTTCTTCTACATAAGCATCCAAATCTTCATCGAGAACTTCAAGTTCATATTCGGCGCATACTTTTTTGATAACATCAACATCAATAAGTTGGTTAACCGTTGCCATAACTCCGTTCATCATAAGGAATTTTACAATGTCTGCAGGAGTTTTTCTGATTTTTTCCGATAATTCTGCAATAGTCATTGCCTGATTAACGACAATTTGTTTTACTTCTTCGACTTCCTCAGTTTTTTGAGTTCTCTTTTTGTGGTGCTGAGCGGCAGCTTTTTCAAGAGAAATCATTTCCTGTTCTTCTTTTTTTGAATTAAAACCTTTATCTTTTTTCTTGCCGGAATTTTTACTTCCGCCGAATTTGCCTGTTCCGCCACTTTTATTTTCGTAAATATCCTGAGAAATAATTCTGCGCTCTATTGGTTTTTTACCGCTAAAATCTTTTCCTGACGGTTTTTCACCGTCACGTTTTTGAAATTTACCGTCTTTGTCAAACTTTTTCGGTCTTTCCGGTCTGTCTGATTTCCCTACAACCTGAACCGCAGATTTTGGGGCAGAACGTCTTACTATCTCAATTTGCGGTCTTTGGACTTTTTCAATTTTTGGTTTTTCTATGGCTTTTTTGAGTTCTTCTTTACGTTCTTTGGCTTCTTCTTTTGCGGCAACTTTTGCGGCTTCTTTTTCTTCAACTTTTGCTTTTTTAACGACAAATGCTTTTGGTTTAGTCTTTAGGGTACCGTTTTCCATAAAATCTTTTAATCTTTTAATTTGTTCCTGAGTTACGGTACTTGAATGGGTTTTGCCTTTAATTCCCATTTCTTCAAGTTTTTCAAGAACTTCTTTGCTTGATTTACCAAGTTCCTTTGCAAGTTCACTAATTCTCTTTGTCTCGTAACTCATTCAGTATTTGTCCTTTCAATTCCTCGGGTATAGCGGTTTTAAGAACTTTAGCCAATTTATTTTTCTTAAAAGCCGATTCTATACACGAATTATTATAGCAAAGATATGCTGATCTGCCAAATGTATATGAATTTGGATTTACAATAACACCTTCAGGTGTTCTTGTAATTTTTATAAAATCATTTCTGTCTTTAACCTGATAACAACCTGCACAACGTCTTTCAGTCATTTTGCCCTCATTTACCCCTGTTGTGCTAATTTTTCAAGTTTAAGTTTTTGGTCATATTCAATCAGCATACCGATAAGTTCGTCTAATTCGCCGTCAATGACAGTCCAGACATTGAGGTTATGGTTAAGTCTGTGGTCTGTCAGACGCCCCTGCGGGAAATTATATGTTCTGATACGTTCCGAGCGGTCGCCTGTTCCGACCTGACTGCGGCGCAAATCTGTTATTTCCTGCATCTGCTTTTGAACTTCCATATCATATAATTTTGAACGCAAAATCTGCATCGCGCGTTCTTTGTTTTGAAGTTGCGAACGTTCCTCAGTACAGAAAATCATAATTCCTGTCGGTTTATGGAAAAGTCTTGCCGCGGTTTCAACTTTATTGACGTTTTGTCCGCCTGCACCGCCACTACGCGCAGTTGACATTTCAATATCTTCGGGTTTAATTTCGATTTCGACATCATCAACTTCGGGCATAACCGCAACGGTTGCGGTTGAGGTGTGAACACGTCCTTGGGATTCGGTTTCGGGAACTCTTTGTACTCTGTGAACCCCTGATTCGTATTTGAGTTTTGAATAAACCGCATCACCCTGAATAGAGATAATGATTTCTGAATATCCGCCTGCTTCGCATTCGGTTTTTGACAAAATTTGAGTTTTCCAACCCTGTTTGTCGGCGAATTTTAAGTACATCCTTGCCAAATCGCCCGCAAAAATGTTTGCCTCATCACCACCTGCACCGCCTCGGATTTCAAGCATAATATCTTTATCATCCATCGGGTCTTTCGGGAGCAAAAGACGTTTCATTTTTTCTTCATACTCAGGAAGTTTTGACTCGTTTTCCTCGATATCCGCTTTGAGCATTTCGCGCATATCTTCGTCTTTTTCTTCCTGCAAAAGCAGTTTGTCATCTTCAACGGCATCGGTTGCTTTTTTCCATTCATAATAGAGTTCAACCGTTTCTTCCATTGATTTGCGCTGTTTTGACAAATCTCTGAACTTGTTATAGTCCTGAATAACTTCGGGGTCTGACAAAGTTTCGCCAAGTTCCTTATATCTTTGCTCTATTTGCAAAATTTTATCTAACATATCTTTCATAATTCAATGATAGCAAGAACATAGGGAAATGCAAGGATAAGACGTTAATTAGTGAATATTTATCCCGCCATGCGATAAGATTTTGTTTTTCAAATTTTTCATCCCCGCACCGTAAAAATACTTCAACTGTTCTGGGAAATTCTGCCCGACATCAAGCAGATACATATCATGCACGATAAAATTTAAAAGCAGATAGGCAACGTCAATGTTTTTTGTCCAAGTAGTATCGTATTCGATTTTGCCGAAAAAACATTCCTCGGTGTCAGACAGAATGTATATCAGACGGCTTCCTGCGTTGTGTTCAATTTCTTTTGCGCCCGCGTGCTGATAGATAAGCCCAAAATTTGTCGTAAATTCGCCAAGCGCAACGATTTTGACGTCAACATCCCTGTCATAAGCCGATCTTAACTCTTTTTCGACGTGTTTAAAATCCTCTTTCCAAATTTCGATGTAGATTGATTTTTTTGCATTTTTGATAATTTCTTTTAACTTTTCAAGATTATTTTCATATCCAGAAATTGTGTGCAGCGGCTCATTATAGTCCTCTTTGACATCGGGCAGTTTCTTCTCAAGATATTCTATTGTTGAATTGATTTTGCGTTTAAATCTTTTAGTCAATTCTTTTGGGGCTATCGGAGTGTATTTTTGGGGCTTATCGTTTGTTGCGGTGACAATTTTTTCGTTCGCAAGTGACTTTAGCGCATCATAGGCTCTTGATTGCGGGATATCCGCCATCTGCGAAACCTCATAACCTGTTGCGGGGTATTTTTTTAAAAGAGCAATATAAACTTTTGCTTCGTATGAATTGAACCCCAAACTTTTAAACTTTTCGACCAAATTATCCATAATGTGATTTTAGCAAATTTCGTATATTGTTTCAAGTAAATGATGATAAAGGCAATAGGGCTTATTTAAATTAAAAATTAAAAATTGTTACAATAAAAATAATGCAGGTCGCCATTGCTATGGCAGCATTATTACTTTATATTATATACGGGAATAATTTTTCCATTCTGTGGAACAAATTATTTTTTCCTGTATTGTGCATCTGTTTGTATGATTCTTCAAAATTTTCTATATCAAAATACCAATTTTTTAAACATTCTTTATAAGGAGGATTTTTGTCAGTTGCTTCATGCATTTTAGTTAATTCTGCTTTAAAATCTATACCATGATTTATTTTTTTTGTGGTTAACAATAATATATCGTTTTGTCCGTTTTGTTCTAATTTCTTAATTTGTCCTATTACGTTTTCAGTCATATCTCTAAGGTGTATATGGCGCGCAGCTTCGGCAGACATTAAAACTCTTGTCCCAAAGATTGTTTTATCATTTTGTATTCTTCGTACTTGCATTTTATTTCCTCCTTCTCATGTTGTACAATACCATAAAACCCGTAAAAATAAAATTTGCTAGGGTAAATGTAACATAAATAAGGCAATAAAACCTGAAACGGTCTTATTGCCTTATTAACTTATTGCCTTATTGTCTTAATTTACTTTTTAGTCGGGATTCTCATTCCGTAGAACGAACGTACAACAAAGATTAGCGCGATTATTAAAAATACAATACCAACATAAGGTGCTACTTCGCGGAAATTCTCATTAATAGCAATTTCCATAGCAAGCAGACCAAACAGTGTCGTAAATTTAATAATCGGGTTCATCGCAACCGATGATGTGTCTTTGAAAGGGTCGCCGACCGTATCGCCAACAACGGTTGCTTCATGCAGAGGTGTTCCTTTTTCAGCCAAATCAACTTCTACGATTTTCTTTGCGTTATCCCAGCATCCGCCTGCGTTTGCCATAAATACTGCCTGGAATAATCCAAATATTGCAATTGCAATCAGATAGCTTACAAAGAACGAAACGGCAAGTTGTGATTTTTCAGCAGGAGCTGATAAGCAAGCTAATGCCAAAGCGAATGTAAATAATGCAATAAAGATATTTACCATACCTTTTTGTGCATACTGCGTGCAGATTTTTACAACTTCTTTTGAATTTGCAACATTTGCACTCTTTTCATCTGCTTCACCAAGTTTAATATGTTCTTTGATGTATTCAACCGCTCTGTAAGCACCCGTTGTAACCGCCTGCATTGAAGCTCCGCTGAACCAGTAGATTACCGCACCGCCCATTAGCAAACCGAGCAGAGTGTACGGATTGAGTAAATTCAAAATCATTTCAGGTTTAATACCCAAAGTATTTTGAATAACCAAAATCAATGAGAAAATCATCGTAGTTGCACCGACAACTGCAGTACCGATTAAAACAGGTTTTGAAGTTGCTTTGAAGGTGTTACCTGCACCGTCATTTTCTTCCAGGTATTTTTTAGCATTTTCAAAGTCTGCATCAAAACCATACTGAGTTTTGATTTCTTCACCAACATTAGGAATATCTTCAATCAATGATAATTCATAAACTGATTGAGCGTTATCTGTTACAGGTCCGTAGGAATCAACCGCGATTGTAACAGGTCCCATTCCTAAGAAACCAAAAGCAACAAGTCCGAATGCAAATACTGATGAATATTGCATTAATGAGTCCGGAATAAATGTACTTGCAATGTAGGCAAGTGCCATTAAAAATACTATAACAGAGCCAATCCAGAACCCTGAGAAGTTCCCTGAAACAATACCTGACAAAATTGTCAATGATGCTCCGCCTTCACGTGAAGCTGTTACAACTTCTTCTGTGTGTTTAGCTTTCGGTGATGTGAAGATTTTTGTAAATTCAGGAATTAATGCAGCACCCAATGTACCGCAGGAAATAATTGTTGCCAAAATAAACCAAATTCCGTGTCCTAACGGGTTTAGTAACCAGTAGCTAACGCCATAAGTCATACCGATGGAAAGAATTGATGTTATCCAAACAAGTCTTGTCAAAGGTACTTCAAAGTCAAATTTCTCTGCCTTTTTAGAATAAACGAATTTATCCCATAAAGCGTTAATTCCGTAAGCTACAACGGAAGTTACTATCATTAAAAATCTCATTACAAAAATCCAAGCCAAAAGTTGAACTTGATTTTTATCACCCAAAACTGCTAACAAAATAAAACTAACAAGCGCAACACCAGTTACACCATAAGTTTCAAACCCGTCAGCCGTAGGTCCTATTGAGTCACCTGCATTGTCACCTGTGCAGTCTGCGATAACACCGGGGTTGCGGGGATCATCTTCTTTGATGCCGAATTGAATTTTCATCAAATCAGAACCAATATCAGCAATTTTTGTAAAAATACCGCCTGCAACACGCAAAGCAGACGCGCCTAAAGATTCGCCGATAGCAAACCCGATAAAGCACGCACCCGCAATTTTGCCCGGAACAAAAAGTAAAATTATGAGCATCATAATAAGTTCAACAGAAACTAAAAGAACGCCGATACTCATACCTGCCTTTAGCGGTATATTTAGTATATTCAACGGATTGCCTTTTAATGACGCAAATGCTGTTCTTGCATTGGCAAGGGTATTCATTCTGATACCAAACCACGCAACTGCATAAGACCCCAAAATACCTATTACAGACCAGCCTAAAATGGTCAAAACACCACCCCACCCCATCTGTTGAAGATATCCAAAATAAAATGCAATACAAGCACCAATAATAATTTCTAACGCAAGTAAAAATTTACCCTGCTGAACAAGGTATGTTTTACAAGTCTCAAAAATTGTGTTGCCAACTGATGCCATTGCAGAGTGAACGTTTAATTTTTTAACTTCCAAAAATTTCCATAAACCGAAAATAAGTCCGATAACGGAAATGCCAAGACCTATCAAGAGCAGGGTATAACTACTCGGAGATATTGTCTTTATGCTTGGAACAACCAAATCCGCTTCACTAGCAAAAGCAGGAGCAACTGATGTCATAAATAGCGCGATAAACGCCACAAGTTTTTTAATCATATATCTCTCCTTCTATATTTGCATTTTCATATAATAAATTATAAATTATCAGGAATTTATTAACAATTATTTTACATTTATTCATGAAAAATTAATTGCGCAAATTTTTATTTTTCCGGTTTTATTAAAGTTAATTAAAATGTCATTCTGAGGCGGAATAATTTGAGATTCTTCGTCTAAAGGCTCAGAATGACAAGCTGAAGAATCTTTTATATTAAACATAAAAATGGCAGAAATTTCTTTTACTTCAAAAATAGTTCCTATGTATTGGCAGGATTTTAATAAATTGACCTCCTCTTTTAACCGTGATAATCTCGTGAATTATCCTTGGACAATAAGTTCGAGCAGAATTGCAAAAGATGTTTTTACCCAAAGGGTTTGTGACTGCACTTCATGTCTTATCACGGATGGTGAAAAAGCTCTTTTAATGCATTTGATACCTTTAAATGAAAATAATCATCATTTTGATAAGGTGCTTGAATTTTTACGAAATAATATGGATTTGAATAATAAGAATCTTCAGGCAGTTTTGGTTGGTTCTAAAAATACAAAATCGAGTTTAGATATTTGGAACAAATTCATTGATTTGCTCGATTATTTGAAAATTCCGACAACAATGTTAAAAAATGGCAAATACCCTACTCATCTTGCATACAGAACTTCAACCGATGAGGTTTTAGTTTCTAATCAGGAAATAGGAGATGCTCTGTTGCAGGGCAAACCTGCCAAAGAAGCTCTTGAGGATGGCTTTGAATTTGTTAAAATGTCCCCTTTTGATGAAATCTAAACTCTGCCATAGATATCTGAATAACGGGTAATATCGTCTTCCGATATTATTTCGCCCATTTGAAGTTCAATAATTTCCAAATCTTTGTCTGTCGTGTTACTCAGTGAGTGAATTGCTTTAACAGGAATATCAATGCTTTGCCCGACATCAAGTGTCATTTCTTTATCGTTTAACAAAACATGTGCGCTCCCGCAGGCAACAACCCAGTGTTCACTTCTGTAATTGTGCGACTGAACGGATAATTTCTGACCCAAATTAACATGAATAACCTTTGCCGCATAACCTTTGCCCTGCGCAATTACCCTGTAAAACCCCCAAGGTCTTATTATATTTTCCCCGATTTGTGTATTTGTCAATTTTATATCCTTTAATATGTTAATATAATAGAGTTTCAAATAAATTATGTCAACAATAAAAAAGCACCTGATTTTATCAGGTGCTTTTTAGAAATACTTAAATTATTAAACCAATTCTTTTACTTCAGCGGCAAAGGTTTTCGGGTCTAATTTAATCCCAGGCCCCATTGTAGTTGAAAGATAAACTGATTTAACGTAAGTTCCCTTAGCAGAAGACGGTTTTGCTTTCAAAACTGCATCAGCCAAAGTTGCATAGTTTTTAATCAAATCTTCTTCGCTGAATTGAATTTTACCTATCGGGCAGTGAATCATACCTTGTTTATCTGCTCTGTATTCAACTTTACCTGCTTTAGCATCCTTAACTGCTTTTGCAATATCCATTGTAACGGTACCGGTTTTCGGGTTTGGCATTAAGCCTTTAGGCCCTAAAACTCTACCAAGTTTACCGAGCATACCCATACAGTCGGGAGTTGCAATCAATGTATCAAATTCAAACCAGCCGTCTGAAATTTTATCAATGATTTCTTCTGATCCTGCGTAATCAGCACCTGCTTCAGTTGCTTCAGATGCTTTAGCACCTTTTGCAATAACGCAAACTCTGACTGTTTTCCCCAAACCTGCAGGTAATACAACGGTTGAACGAATCTGCTGATCAGCCTGACGAACGTCAATACCTAATCTCATGTGGCATTCTACCGTTTCGTTGAATTTAGAAACTTCTTTTGAAATTTCCTGTAATTTTTTTATCGCATCAACAGCGGTTGCAGGCTGATTAAAGCCTTCCATCAACTGTTGAGTTTTTTGTTGTTTTTTTGTTAATCTACTCATTATTTTTTCCTTTCATGGTGTTAGCGGACTTTCGTCCTTCCATTTTTTACTAATCTTCTTTTACTGTTACGCCCATTGCTCTGCAAGAACCTGCAATCATTTTAACTGCAGCTTCCATAGTTGTAGCATTTAAGTCGTCCATTTTTGTTTTTGCAATTTCTTCTAATTGTGCTCTTGTGATTTCGCCTACTTTATCTTTGTTAGGAACTGATGAACCTTTTGGAAGATTCAACGCCTTTTTGATTAAAACAGGTGCTGGCGGTGATTTGATTACAAAAGTAAAACTTCTGTCTTCATATACATCAATAATTACAGGAATGATGTATCCTGCTTTGTCTTGTGTTTTCGCATTGAATTGCTTACAAAAATCCATGATGTTTACACCGTGCTGACCTAATGCAGGACCAACAGGAGGTGACGGATTTGCTTTTCCGGCTTCAATTTGAAGTTTGATTTTTCCTACTACTTTTTTTGCCATTTTTTTCTCCTTTTGTGGTGATAACGAGGCTTTACCTCTTCCACATTTTGTGTACTATATTTCGTCATTCTGAGCCGTACATTATATGAGATTCTTCGCTTCGCTCAGAATGACAAATGAGGCGAAGAATCTTGTTTATAATTATAATTTATTTATTTGGTTATATTCCAATTCAACAGGCGTTTCACGACCAAAAATTGAAACATTTGCACGAAGTTTTGATTTATCAGGATAAACTTCGATGATATCCGCATCAAAGTCTGCAAACGGACCTGATACGATTCTGATTTTATCACCAACTTTAACGTCAAGTTCGATTTTTTCAACCTGTGACGATGTTCTGTGCAAGATTCTTTTGATTTCGCTTTCTCTGACAGGAATAGGTTTCTTGACTGAACCAACGAATTTTGTAACACCAGAAGTGTGTCTTACGACATACCAACTGTCCTCATCCATTATCATTTCAACAAGAACATAACCGGGGAAGATTTTTTCTTCTTTTTCCTGTTTTTTACCGCTTTTTACCTGAACAACAGTCTTTTGAGGAACTTCTACTCTGAAAATTTTGTCGCCCATATTCATATATTCAATACGTTTTTCAAGGTTAACTTTTACCTTGTTTTCGTAGCCCGAATATGTGTGAACGATGTACCATCTTTTTTTGTTTTTCTTTTCTTCCTGAGCTTCAACTGCTTCCTGTTCCATCGCCTTTTCTTCTGCGATGTCTTCGTTGAGTTGTTCTTCCATTGTTTTTTCTTTCTTAGTCATAAGCCACCTTTATTAAATTATTGGTTATATTTTGTTTATAAGGCTCAAAAGTCCTTTGAAAATTAAATCCATACAATAAATTGCAATTGTAAATACAAAAACAATAACAATGACCGACATTGTTTCTGCCACTATTTGTCTGCGTTCGGGCCAGTTTATTCTGCCCCATTCCGCTTTAACACCTTTGAAATAGGCTTTTATTGATTCAATTGTGTCATTTGATTTTTTTTCAGAACCGTCATTCATCATTATTTCTTAATCCTTTATCTTTATAAACCGCGCCCTGAAGGACTCGAACCCTCGACATCCGGTTTTGGAGACCGACGTTCTACCAACTGAACTAAGGACGCATAACGGCTGAAAGTTCAGTTTATCTTCCAACCGATTTGAATTACTTGGTTTCCTTATGTGCTGTGTGTTTTTTGCACTTTGGACAATATTTGTTTAATTCCATTCTTTCTTTTAATGTTTTTTTGTTTTTTGTTGTTGTGTAGTTTCTTTCTTTACATTCTTCGCAGGCAAGAACTACCATTTTGTCTAATTTTCCTTTGATACCCATTGTTTTATTTCCTTTATTTTTTACTTATTTTTTGACCTTTAAAAAAGAATGTGGTTTCCTCACATTCTCTTTTAATTCGGCTTATGAGTGTATAATATATCAAACATGAAAAAAATCAAATAATTTGTTAACAAATGCTAATGAAATTAATAAAAAATACCGAAACATTAGTTTCGGTATTTTTTTAGCAAAATCTTAAATTATATTTTTTTGGCATCTTTATTATTTGTCCAGCCTCTGCCGCTCATTTGAGGCGATTGCCCCGTATATCTGGCACTGTCATTTTTAATCTGTTCCATATAAATCTGACCGTTTTTGACAACCTGCTGAAGTTGAGTTAAATTATCTTCAAGGCTTGTGAGAACCTGTTTTGCATAAAGCTCTGCACCCTCTCTGATTTTCATTGATTCTTCAGTTGCTTGAAGTCTTACCTGTTCGGCATCTTGCATTGAAATATGCTTAATATTTTCGCAATCAGCAACAACTTCATTTTTAAGTCTTATGCCGTCACGTTCAATCGCCTTCCTGATTTCAGATTCGCTAATCAGACGATTTGCTTCATTTTGAGCATCTTGAACAATTTTTGTAGCTTGTGCTTGCGCTTCATTTAATAACTCTTCTTTGCGCTTCATAAATACTCTTGCTTCCTGTACTTCAGGAGGTAAAGCCGCATATATTCTGTCAATTAATGTTTCTATTTCTCTTTTATTTACAACTGCATACTTTGAAATGGAAAAACCGTCATCAAGAGTCATTTCAAGTATTTTAAGTAAATCATACACTTCGTTTTGAGGCATGCTAATATCCCTTATCCCTTTCGCATTTATTTACACTAATATATTACATAAGCAAATTTTAATTGTCAAATAATTTGTATGGTGGAATTACATAATTTAACATGGCTTCACTGCTTACTTGCTTTTAAGGTATTCATCGACAGCATTTGGTACAAATTTTGAAATATCCCCGTTATTTTGATAAATTTCCTTTATTGTTGACGAGGAAATAAAGTTGTATTTTGGCTTTGTTGTTAAAAATACGGTTTTTATATCGTCGCAGAGCGCACTGTTTGTTTGGGACAACTGCATTTCAAATTCAAAATCAGAAACTGCCCTCAAACCCCGTATCAAAACTTTTGCGCCAATTTTTTTTGCATATTCTACCGTTAAACCATCAAAAGAATCGACTTCAACATTATTAATATCTTTTACGCTTTGCTTAATAAGTTCTACACGCTCATCAACCGTCAAAAATCCTGTTTTTACTCCGTTATGAGCAACAGCAATTATCACTTTGTCAAATATTTCTGCGGCATTTTTCAAAATATCTAAATGCCCGTAGGTTATCGGGTCAAAACTTCCCGGATACAATGCAATTTTCATAGTTCTTGCTCCTTTTACCGAAATTATAACATGAAAGTGAAATATGTAATTTGTCCAAAAAAAAAGCCTTTAAAATAAAGGCTTCCTTGGAATCTGTTACAATTCCTCGTGTAAAAGGTTAGTAGGTAGAAAGTAGAAGGTAGTAGTTATATAATTTTGAACAAATTATATACTTCTTATATACTTATTAAGTATTTTTGTTTTTGAAAATTGCATGTGTGTTCTTATGTTGTTACAAAAATTCACACATATATCATGAAAACGGGGACTTTGAATTGTTTCAAAGTCCCCGTTTATAGGGTTAGTTTATTTATTAGGGTAAGTTAAATCAATCTTTTTTTAAGCATTAGCTGTATATCTTGGAGCGAAAGCTTTTACGTCTTCGTCTCTTGCGCTTTTAACGGCTTTAATTTCTTCCGCAATTTCAGCTTGAAGTGTTTCAAGAGTGTCTTTTTCTTGAGCAAGTTTGCCTTCTTCCACTTTTAAATTTTTTGCCTCTTCCTGAGCAGCTTGTTCTCTGCCTTGGATATACAATGTTCTCATAATGTAGTTTTGCATCTGTTGTAGTTGTTGCGGATTTTGCATTGCTCCACCCATTTGCTGCTGATACATTTGCTGCATCATAGGGGCATTCATCTGCATATATTGCAGAGCCATATTATGTGCATACCCTATGTATGCCATTGACCTCCCCATCATTGAACCGGGGGTGTTCAATAGATCCCCAATCGAAATATTGCCGTTTCCTACCATAGAGGCGTACTGCTGCAAATCTCTCAGTTTTTTGGAAATCTTCAGTAGTTTATACTGAATGTCATTTTTCTGCCGACACAAATCATGTAGTCGTGCGGTACATACCAGAATTCCCATAACTAACCTACCTTTTTAATTTTTTAAAACTAACCTAAATTTTTCTTACCTACATCTATATAAAAACATGCAATTTCAAGTAATTGCATGTTTTTAGACTTTTATTAAGTTTTGTAAAGTTAAATTTAAATTAATTGTTTGACGGAACCTTTTCAACAACCTTATCTATTAAGCCGTAATCCTTTGCCTCATAGGCAGATAGGTAGTGATCACGTTCGCAGTCTTTTCTGACTTTTTCCGGATCCTGTCCCGAATTTTTTGAGATAATATCAATTAACATATCTTTCATTCGCATAATTTCTTTTGCTTCGAGTTCAATATCGGTTGCCTGACCTTTTGCCCCGCCCAACGGCTGGTGAATCATTATCCTTGAACTGGGCAAAGACATTCTTTTACCCTTTGCACCGGAGCATAGTAAAAATGCACCCATTGATGCCGCTTCACCTAAGCAAATTGTTGCAACATCGGCTTTGATAAGGTTCATTGTGTCATAAATTGCCATACCGGCAGTTATTACACCACCGGGGCTGTTAATATACAGCATAATATCCTTATCAGGATTTTCACTGTCTAACAGCAATAATTGGGCAACAACAGAATTAGCAACTTCATCGTCAATTTCTGTTCCCAAAAATATTATTCTTTCTCTTAAAAGTCTTGAAAAAATATCAAAAGAGCGTTCCCCTCTTGATGATGCTTCAATAACTGTTGGGACATAACCCATTATTTTCATATAAGTTTCCTGATCCATTACCCTCTCCTTTTTAACAAAATTTTATCCCAAATTTTACATTTACGCAAGTTTGCATATATTACAATTTATTAATATTTTTAGGTTTTGTGAAATTCACTTTAATTAATTTACTTTATATAGAAGTTGAAGTTTAAAAGATGAAGTTATAAGGAGATAGAGTTATGCCTGAGATTTATTTTTGTTTTCACAACATGGCTTACGGGTTTAAATTATTCGCAAAAGATGAAGATAAAAGTTTTGCAAAGAGACTACAGGATTTTGAGCTAAGTTTTGAGATTAATATGGAGCAAAACAGAATAAGACTGTTTGGATATTAATAATAAAAAGGCAGGTTCCGCTGAACCTGTCATAATCAATTACTAATAAATGGTTTTTATATTCTCTGTCTTAACTTTTTACATCTGTTTTTAAAACATTATGTAATAGTGCTACCGCAGCACCTGCAACGGCACCTGTTGTAACGAAGAATTCTGTCGGCCTGAAATGCTTTGTAGCAAGTTTATAAGACTCAACCGCTTTTTTTGCTATTTTTTCGGCTTGTAGTCTTGCATCATAAAACAGCGATTTGAGCTCATTCAAGCTTTCCGGATCCTTTTCGCTTACCGTACGGAATGCTTTAAGGACTCTTTCTTTACCGATTTTGTCTCCGCTTTTTAAACCGTCGTAAGTGCTGACAAATACATCTTCGGCTAATGATTTATTCTTTTTAGCATTAATTTCGTCTATGTAAGATCTTGTCCAAGGGCTAAATGTTTCCTTTGTTTTTTTAATTTCATTCTGAGCGTGTAAATATTCTTTTGTTGTTTTTTCATCCTCATTAAGCGGATACCCGTATTTCAGAGCCCAACCGATTGCAGCACCAACTGTAGCCCCTTTTGCCATCGGAACGAGACAAGTATTTTGTGAATAGTTATTTACTGCTTCTACTGCCATTGTTTGTGTATCCTTTTCTGAGATTGAAGACAATTACACTAACTCTAGTTAATTGAAATCTGGGAGAATCTGCACTTAAATATTCCATATAGAATTACAAAATTCAAATGAAACTGAGTAATCAGAAACTCATTTTTTGATAACAGGTATTGTATAACAAATTTATTTTTTTGTCAATACCCTAAATAAATTTAATAACAACATAATAATAACAAGTGCCAAAGTGAGGTAAAAATAGTATATTATGGCATTATGACTTGCGAACAAGCAAGCGAGTCCGCCTGAGATTATTGCAACTGATGTTAGAATTACAACGGTTTTTTTCTGCGAGAATCCGGCATGCAAAAGTTTATGATGTATATGTTCTGCATCGGCAACGAATGGTGAAGTGCCTTTAAATATTCTTCTTAATGATGAAAAAGTAATATCAATAATAGGAACTGCAAGTACGATAAACGGTAATAAAATCGCTATTGTAGCAACTTTCATAACGCCTGTTATTGAAATTGCGGCAAGCAAAAACCCCGAAAATAATGAACCGCTGTCCCCCATAAATATTTTTGCGGGGTTAAAGTTAAAGGTTAAAAACGCAAGCATAGAGCCGGCAAGAATGAAACCGATTAACGCACTGATATCCCCTGCAGGGGATACTGTGACCGCTAATAGGCCCAAAGTAATTGAGTTTACTGTAATGACAGAACCGGCAAGACCATCAACTCCGTCAATAAAATTGACTGCGTTTGATATACCGACTATCCATAAAAGAGTAATCGGGTAAGACCACCACCCGAGTTCTATTCCACCGAAAAACGGGATATTATCTATCTGTACTCCAAGCAGATAAACAATTGTCGCAATTGATAATTGCATAACAAGTTTGAATTTTGCACCCAAACCGTAAACATCATCAATCAAACCCAAAAGAAACATCAAAGAACCGCCCAGCAAAATACCCGATAAAAGTTTTCCGTAAGGATAATAACTCATTAACACAAGACACAAAAAGGTGAGCATTGTACTGCCCCAAATGGCAACACCGCCTATTCTTGAAATCGGTTTTGTATGAATTTTCCTTGCATTAGGCAGATCTACAAGTCCTTCTTTTTTCGAAAAACTTATAACCATCGGTACAAGAAATACCCCGATAATATAGGCTATTATTGTTCCGATTATATGTGCGTGTGTTAATTTGATAATAATTGTTGATTCTCCTTTTTAAGTGAATTGTGAACAGTGAATTGTCGTTATGGTGCTGACGCACATTTAATAATTGTTAAATCCGTAAAAGTCTATTCAAAATTCACGACTCACGACGTTATTTGTACAGCGGATGTTTTGCACACAGTTTCATGCTTCTTGCGTGCAGATTACCCAATGCAGTTTCATTATCAGACGAATATATTGCAGATGCAATAATCTTTGCAACCTCTGTCATATCGTCTTCTTTGAAGCCTCTTGTTGTAACGGCGGGAGTACCTAATCTTATGCCTGAAGTTACAAACGGACTTTGAGGGTCATTCGGTACAGTGTTTTTATTTGCCGTAATTCCTACTCTTTCAAGAACATTTGCCATATCTTTACCGGTCTTGCCTGTTTTTCTCAAATCAAGTGTCATAAGATGATTTTCGGTCATTCCGCCGACAATATCAAGACCTTCGTCCATTAAACCTTGTGCAAGTGCTTTTGCGTTTTTAATAATTTGAGCCGCATACTCTTTAAATTCCGGTTTTGATGCTTCTAACAGTGCAACCGCTTTCCCCGCGATAATATGTTCTAAAGGTCCGCCCTGCATGCCCGGGAAAACCGCTTTATCTATTGCTGTAGCATATTGTTTGTCACACATTATAATACCGCCTCTTGGACCTCTTAAAGATTTGTGAGTTGTTGTTGTTACAAATTGTGCATGTCCTGCGGGTGACGGGTGAAGTCCTGCGGCTACAAGTCCTGCGATATGCGCAATATCAGCAAGCAAAAGTGCACCGACTTCATCTGCTATTTCACGAAATTTTTTGAAATCTATAATTTTTGAATAGTTACTTGCGCCGCAAATAATCAGTTTCGGTTTATGTTCAAGAGCCATTTTGCGGACTTCTTCGTAATCAATTTCGCCGTATTCATTTATTCCGTATGATTTAACATCAAAATACAAGCCTGAAAAATTAACGGGTGAACCGTGTGACAGATGTCCGCCGTTAGACAAATCCATAGATAAAACTCTGTCGCCCGGTTTCATTGTAGCCATAAATACTGCCATATTTGCCTGTGCGCCTGAATGTGGTTGAACATTGGCATGATCCATTTTAAAAAGTTCGCATGCTCTTTTTTGTGCAAGTTCTTCCACAACGTCAATGTGTTCACAACCGTTGTAATAACGTTTGTGCGGTTTGCCTTCGGCATATTTGTTAGTCAAAACACTTCCGCATGCTTCCATAACCGCTAATGATGTGCAGTTTTCACTTGCGATAAGTTCAATAGTGTTTTGCTGTCTGTTTAATTCTGCCTCAATAGCCTGTGCTATTTGCGGGTCTGTCTGTTTTATATGTTCCAAATTCATAACTATACACTCTCCCTCTTTTTTATTAATTATAGAGTGAGAATTAAAATTTAGCAAATAATAAAGGAAATGTTATAAATTTCATCCAATAATATATAAATGGTAGAAATAAGCGAAAACAAGACCGTAAGCCGCACCGACCCAAACTTCGAGTGGTGTGTGTCCCAAAAGTTCTTTCAATTTTCCCCCGACGGCCTCTAAATCGTGGTTATAAATTTCTTCCATAACTTTATTCAGACATGCTGCAGTTTTTCCAGCAGCACGTCTGAGACCGGCTGCATCATACATTATTATTAATGAAAATCCTAACGACATTGCAAAAACAATGGAGTCAAATCCTTCTAATATCCCAACAATAGTTGAGAGTGCTATAACTGCGGCTGAGTGTGTACTTGGCATTCCGCCGGTGGTGGTAAATATCTTAAAATTAATTTTTCTTGTTTGTGCGGTAAACAGTATAAATTTAATAATTTGTCCGGTGAAAGCTGCTAAAATACCGCAAGTTAATGCTTCTAATCCGTTGTTCGCTACTGCTTGTTTAAAAGTTTCTAAAAACATTCTATCCCTACCCTTTTGGAAATCTGTTCAATAATTTCATTGAAAATTTCCGATTCAAAATCTTGTTTCTTCATTATATCACGACACCCAGACAACTTGCAAGATAGTTTACATTTTGCTTGTTCAAGCCCGTAGAGTGAAACGTATGTAAGTTTATTTTCCGCTTTGTCTTTACCCATCGTTTTGCCCATCTGTTCAAAGGTTGAAATTTCGTCCAGAATGTCATCGGCTATCTGAAAGGCAAGTCCGAAATTCTTTGCAAATTCAGTTATTGCATTGAGTTTGTCATCATCTGCATTTGCAATTATTGCTCCTGTTCTCATTGCAAGTTGGAATAAATCGGAAGTTTTGTGAAGGTGCAGATATTCTAAAGTTTCTTCTTTATTAATAATATGAGTATTATTTTCGCTTTCGATATCTACTACCTGACCTGCGATAACCCCCCTTGCGCCCGCATAGTTAAAATATTCATTAAGAACACGGATTTTTGTCGAAGGTGAAATATTATACGAGTATCTTGAAATAATTTGCGGTGCAAAAGTCAGTAAGGCATCGCCTGCCAAAACTGCTATCGCTTCCCCGAAAACCTTATGGTTTGTGAGTTTTCCCCTGCGGTAATCGTCGTTATCCATACAGGGCAAATCATCGTGAATTAAAGTTTGAGCATGGAGCATTTCTATAGCGCAGGCTGTCGGAATGGCATCTTCAATTTCACCGCCGAGCATTTTACAGGTTTCAAGACACATAATAGGTCTTAACCTCTTACCTTGCAGAGTTACTGTATATTTCATTGATTTGAAAAGTGTATGCGGTTCTTCTATTTTTATATATTCATTTAGTTTATCATCAATTAGTTTTATGTAATCATTCATCTTCATGTTTGTCTAATTCCTTGTAAATTTTCTGTTTTTGGGTATTTCTTGCTCCGTGGCGTTTTTTCTCGCTGATTTTTACAACTGATTTATCGTTGTGGAATTTGTTGTGCGTTTCTTTCTTTTTGCCGTTATATTTGATTTTTTCTTTGTATTCAAACGCTTCTTTTACAAATTCAAGATAACTTTCATATCTTGTATGGTCAATGTTGTCAATATTTTTTAAAACTTCGCATCCTGTTTCGTTTATGTGCAGACAGTCTGAATATTTGCATTTGCTTTTGTATTGATGGATTTCGTCAAACAGGTAATCAACATCTTTTGGCATAATAAAATCAAATTTGAGATTACTAAACCCCGGGGTATCTATAATTCTCGTGAAAGAGGAAATTTCTATAATTTCGCAGTGTCTTGTAGTGTGCGTACCTCTGTTTAATTTTTCACTGACTTCCTGTGTTCTTAATTTAATATTCGGGTTAAGAGCGTTTATTAGGCTTGATTTTCCAACACCGGAATTCCCGCAGAGTGCCGATAATTTCCCTTTCATAAGTTTTGCGAAATAATCAATACCCTCATTTTCTTTAGCCGAGGTAAAGACAATTTTATACCCTAATTCCCCATAAATTTCTTCTATTCTGTCCTGTAAATCATCGTCAAACTCCAAGTCTTCTTTGTTAAAGCAAAGTATAACGGGAATTTTATAATACTTTGCAAGTGATATATAACGGTTAAGTTGCCCAAAATCGAGTTCGGGCTCTTTGAGTGCGCTCACAACTACAATCTGATCAACATTTGCAACCGCAGGACGTCTTATAAAACTTTTTCGGGGCAGAATTTTTGTAATAACATCTTTATCGACTTCGGCAAAATCTCCCGTAACAACTGAAGTTTTTTGTTTTTTAAGTACATCTCTGATTTTGCAAGGAGCAATATTTCCGTTAAGGTTAACGAAATAAGAATCAGAATATATTTTATAAATTTGCCCTTGCATAAGTTGAGTTTACAAAAAAAAATCGGAATTTTCAATTTTAAAACATGTTGCGTTTTGTAAACTTGTTATCAATTAAAATGGCAATTATTGTAACTGATTTTACTTTATATACATGTAGAATTAGGTAGGGTAATATAGTATGCAAATTACAGGACAAAATCAGCAACCTATAAATCCGCAATATAATTCATATAACTGTGCAAGTGTACCTGTTTCACCGACTCAGAATACACCTGTACAAACTTCGGCTGTGTATAATCCGTCTTATTATCCTCCGCAGATAACAACATCTCCGGGGGCAACAGGTGTTAATATTCAGATATTTAATCCGTCTGTCACTCCTGCGGGGGGAACACCGCCGACATATAACGTAAATGCACCGAACTATTATCCTTCAGGTGCTTATCCGTCAAATTATTACACAACCCAAATGGGTCAATGTACTTGTGCGAACTGTGCAAATGGGAATAACGGAATAAATCAGCCAAATTCAACTCAAAACGGTAATCAAAATGGCTCTGATAATTCATTAAGCGGACAAACAGATTCCAATTCAAGTACTAATGTAACAAACACTATTGCAAGTACTAGTGACAAAACAGAGAAAAAACGCGTTGTTCTTCTGAACGATAATTACATAAAAAACCTTGAAAATATGTTAAATAGTCAGGACAAATCTCAGCGTATAACCGCAGCTAAAGAAGTATTTGAAAGACTTGACGAAGATTCGTCAAGAAAAGATGATAAAGCATTGACTGCTTTAATCAATAAGATGTTGCAGGATCCTGTTCAGGAAATCAGACTGATTGCATTGAGTGCTTTAGAAGGTAGAATATGTAACGGTGATGATTACACTGTCGCAGTATTGCAGCAGATGCAGACTAATCCGCAGGGACAGGGATTTGACGCAGCGGATGCTTCCCGTATATTATTAGATATGTCCGCTCAAAGAGTTGATAAAGATGTACCTGTCGATCCTGACAAACGTACAAAAATAAAGACTGAAGAAAAGAAAGACGACAAGAAAAAAAGTCAGATAAAATCGAATAACAAATAAAAAGTGAATTGTGAATCGTGAATAGTGAATTGACCAAATCATTATTCAATAAATAAGGAAAATAAAATGGCTATACTAACCAGAATCAGAAGTGTGTTACCGAGTGTATCGACCTTGATTACGAAAGGCGCAGGACTTACTGCGCTTGGGGTTGTTGCCTATGATGCAAATTATCTTGGTAAAGTTCAGTCGGATTTGTATGCAAGTACAAAAGATGCACAATCAACTGCGTACTATTTGAATAACTCAATGTACTTGAACAATATGAGTAAGTTTACCGAAAAAATCAAAAATCTGTCGTTCACAACCGAGCTTGATCAGACATATAAACGTTTCTTTAATGAGGGAATCGGTTATATCAAAGGGTTTACGGGAATGCTTTTAAACAGTATTATTCCTCTCGGTTTGGGTGTTGGAGCGTTGTTTGGCGGCAAAACCGTTGCAAAAGGTTCAACAATAGGACTTGCTGTTTATGCGGGATATAAATTTATCAAAAACTTCTTCGGTATTGGCACCCCGAATAACCTTAAAATAGACTAAGAAAGGAATTTTTATGGACTTTAGTTTAAACATTACCCCGAGAGTATTTAGCGGTATTAAAGCAAAAATACCTGAAACAAATTATGCTTCTGGAGGTGTTGGTAATATTATGTCTGCTCAAGAATTCAAATATCGTAAAAGCGGTTCTAGTTTGGCATTTGATGTTTATAAATTGCCTGATTCACTTTCAAATACTATTTTCAAACTGGGCAAAGCTTTAATCGCTGATGATAAACAAAGACATATTTATTCCGAGGGCTATAATCAAACCTTAAACTTTCTGAAATCGGTTGCAAAAACGGTAAAATAATTTAAAATAAAAATTTAAGCCTGTATTTTAAAGGCAGTGATTTTAATGCTTGGTCAATAGTTTCTTTTTCAATTTTTAGATCATAGAGTTTTTCTTTTGAATAATTTTGCTCTGCGATTAAATATTTAACTGTTTTGAAATTGTATTTGTAATTCGATTTTTTGAAATAATTATGTATATCATCTATGGTATAAGATAGATTTTCGTTCTTTAGAGTTGAAGAAATTATATAAGATGTCGTATCCGAGTTGTCTTTTTCATAGTATTTCAGACTATTGCCGAAAATGAAATCCAAATTGGGCTGATTTGTTATTCCCAGACACTTCATGGCCTCTTGGGGCATATTGGGCGTATTATCATATACATTCCAGATTTCTTTGCATTTTTTGTTTAGAAATTCTTTTGCATTTTTAAATTCTTTCAAATGACCGTATTTATTTTTCAGATGTTTTATTTTTTGAATAGAATTATTATCAAGAGCCTTAGCAAGTTCCATTGTAATTGCACGCTCTAAATTGTCATATAAATTTTCATCGTTAAAAAATGCGCCGTAGGGGTTATTTTTATTCACGGTAGAACAACAAACGCAAGAAGCTAAAGTTTTCTGCATCTGTTTTTCGGGCAGAGAAAAATCAACCCCAAGATTTTGCGAGTGTTTTGAAATTAAAACATTACAAATTTCTTCTACTGTTTTTCCCATAAATAACTAACCTTTTTGTGCTTTTGCATACATACGCAAAAATACAATTTATCTACATATATATAAAGTATTTTGTGCGGAAAAAATTGCCCCAAAAACAAAAAATTATTGCAAATATTTACATTCACCAACGCCGACCGATTCCTGCACCCCAAAATCAGGATTGTCATATTCAATACGGGAAGAAACAGTTATTTTCATTTCTTTTCTGTCTATTTCAACATGGCTTGAAACTATCGAAAAATCAGTCATTGTCTGCTCATTATATACTATTTTGTCATCATCATAAGAATACAGGCCGTTTATAAAATCTTTTTCAAGGTAAATATTTTGATACTCATCATCAAGCCTGTATGTCCTGTGATAACCGTTTACCGCCTTTTCCTTATCGTTTTCAAAAACGGTTTCGACAATTTCACAGCGCATGACTTTCATTTTATTAAATTCCGGAACATACTGATCTGCCAAAACAAACGGTGTTAACAGTGCCGAAAATATAAATAAACAAAATATCTTTTTCATAATTATATTTTATCATAAGGTTTTTGTCTTTTTACAAAATTTAACACTAAATCAAACCTAAAACTTGCAAATTCGTATTTTTAAGATAATATAAGTAATGTTAAAGATTTAAAAGACTAGAAAAGGAATATAAATTATGGCAAAATGTTGTGAAATATGCGGAAAAGCACCAAGAAAATCTGCTGACAGATCTTTTTCAATGAAGCAGAATGTTCATACTCAGGAACCGAATTTGCAGACTGTAAAAGCAGTTGTAAACGGCACGGTTAAAAGAATCAGAGTATGCACTTCTTGTATTAAAGCAGGCAAAGTTACAAAAGCGTAATTAAGAATTTTAATTATAAAAAGCGGGAATTTTAAAACTCTGAAAACGAATTCAGAATGACAAAATTCCCGTTTTTTACATTTTTAAAAGTACTTTGAGGGTATCTTTTTCTTTATTTTTTTCAAATGCTTGTTGAGCTTCATCTATTGGGTAAATTCCTGAAATCAGCGGTGAAAAATCTACTTTACCTGATTCCAAAAGCCTCAATGCAGGCGGAAACTGACCGCATCTTGAGCCAAGAACCGTAATTTCATCAATAACAATCGGGGCAAGATTTAATTCTTTGCCAGTCGCAACGGTGCTTTTTAAAACAAGAGTCCCTCTCGGTTTGGTAAGTGCCAAAGAGGTTTCAAACCCGTTAACCGAACCTGTTGCCTCTACTACGACATCATAGATTTTTTCGATTTTAAAATCGTTTAGCAGTGCAGTTTTTACTCCCTGCGCTTTGGCAATATCAAGTTTATTTTGGTGTTTGCCGACCAATGTTACGTTAAGATTTTGTGCATTTAGTGCAAGTGCCGTTATTAAACCTAACTTCCCGTCACCTAAAACAACCACTTTGTCCATCGGTTTGATGTGCAGTTGTTCATTTATTTCCAACGCAGCGGCAAGGGGTTCTGTGAACACCGCCTGTGTATCAGGAACATTATCCGGAACTTCAAACAAAACCTCGACAGGCATGGTAAAGTATTGCGCAAATACACCGTCTTTACGCCAGATACCAAGTGTGTGTCTGTCAGGGCAATGACGGTAATTATGCTTTGCACACCACTCACAATTCAGGGCTTTGCACCCGTAACTGATTTCAGGCACAACCCTTTTGCCGATTAAAGATTTGTCATCAGGATTTACTTCCTCAACAACCCCGACGGCTTCGTGTCCTAAAATACCTTCATAGCCCATATAACCCTTGGTTATTTCATAATCTGTGTTGCAAATCCCAGCCATAGTGACACGCACAAGTGCTTCTCCTTTTTGCGGAACCGGTTTTTCGTAATCATTTACAAGTTTTAATTCTTTATCAAATACTAATGCTTTCATATATTAACCTCTATTTTTCTAATAATTTTGTATTCTTATCAAGTTCGTTCAGAATTTTTTGCATATCAGCCTTATTTAAAAGTATATTCTGAACGGCGTTGTTTACAAGATTGTTAATTTCCTTTTGATTTTTTTGTGTTCTGAAAACGGGCTGGAGTTTATTTAATTGTTCTGCACTAATTACTCGTGCTTTTGCCATAAGGTCATCTTTATCATATTTTTTGTAAAAATCGTTGTTCAGAGTTTGTTTATTCACCGCAAGAACGTTAGTGAGTTTTGCAAGTTCAAGTTGGTTTTTATCGTTTGTCAGAAACAGTGCAAATTTAAGGGCATCTTGCTTATGCTTTGCCCTAAAAGGAATTACAAAATTCATCAGCGAAAAATCATTTTGCCCCAAATCGCCTTTGATTTGCGGCGCAACATCTGTTTTAGCATAAGTCGACGGTGCATTTTCTTTTATCATATTCAAAAAATTTGCGCCCGCACCGATTAGTGCGATGTTACCGGACATATATTTTTCCAACGCTTCCTGCAAAGTCATTGTGACTGTTTCTTTGGGGATTAAATCGTTTGAATACAAATTTTTGAACAATGTAAATACATACTTTTTCTTCTCGTTCGGGTATTTATTGAGAATTTTTAGCATTGTGTCGTTTTCTGTAATGTTTGGCAGGGTAATGTATACGCCTTTTTTGCGAATTTCAGGGGCTAAATTTGCCATCTGCTCATAAGTTTTTGGCACAGTTGAAATTAAATCTTTGTTATAAATTGTTATCGCACTTGTTGCATACCACGGAATTGAAAACATTTTACCGTTTGTTTCAAGTGATTTTAAAATTTCGGCATTAAATTGCTCTAAATCTTTTTTATTGATTTCTTGTAAAGCGCCTTTATGAGCAAGTGTTGCGCTGAAATCAGGATTCAAATTAACCAAATCGGGCGGATTATCGCTCAAAACCGATGCAAGGGTTCGTTTTTCACCTTCACTGAACGGTACATCCACCCATTTGATTTTTATATCCGGATTCTCTTTTTCAAAATCGGAAATTACTCCGTTGATGTACGGCGCAAAATCGCTCATCTGCAAAGTCCAAAAAACCACTTCGTTATTTGACGGTGATTTTTTGAATGTAAAAAATATTCCCGTAATCAGTAATATTAAAGTAATTATTATAATTTGTAACGGACGGTTCACGATTCACTACTCACAATTCACTAACCATGATAACATTATACTATGAATAACTTATTTACGGAACTGGAAAATCAAACACGGCAGACACCTTTGGCTGAGGTGCTTCGCCCGAAAACGATCGAAGATTTTTTAGGTCAGAGTAATGTTATTTCCCAAAGAAGTCCGCTTTTAAATCTGCTAAAAACAAACAGGCTTTTTTCACTCATTTTTTGGGGTACCCCGGGGTGCGGGAAAACTACTCTTGCACGACTTATTGCCACAAAAACCAATGCAAATTTTATTGAAATTTCTGCTGTAACATCAGGCGTTAAAGATATTAAAGATGCCGTAGAAAAGGCAAAAGAGGGTTTAAGAGCAGGTCAAAAAACAATTTTATTTATAGATGAAATTCACCGATATTCAAAAACTCAGCAGGATGCGCTTTTGCCCCATCTTGAAAACGGCACATTGTTTTTAATCGGTTCGACAACCGAAAACCCGTCGTTTCAGGTTATTCCCGCTTTACTTTCAAGAGTTCAGGTTATCAGGCTTAATTCCATTGACGATGAGAGTATGGCAAAAATTATAAAAAGAGGGTTTGAATATCTTGCAAAAACATATTCTCAAATGGACTGCGAAAGCGGAGTTTTGGATTTTATAATAAATCTTGCAAGAGGTGATGCAAGATACGCTCTAAATATTGTTGAAAACGCTTATTTTGCAAGCGATTTAAAAGACGGGAAAAGATTTTTGTCGGTCAAAACGATAGAAGAAATATGTCAGCAGAGAAATACAAGATATTCGCAACAGGAGCATTACGATTGCGCATCGGCGTTTCAAAAAAGTTTGAGAGGAAGTGACCCTGATGCGGCAATTTATTATCTTGCCAAAATGATAACTGCAGGAGAAGACCCTCGTTTTATTGCAAGACGATTAATTGTTTGCGCATCGGAAGATGTAGGTAATGCCGATCCGAATGCTTTAAATGTCGCAGTAAACGCTTATAAGGCTGTTGAACTTTTAGGCTTGCCCGAGGGCAGAATCCCTCTTGCTCAGGCGGTTATTTATGTTGCGCGTGCGCCTAAATCAAACGAAACGATTATGGCGATAGACAGTGCTTTAGGTGATATTGCAGACGGCAAAGACTATCCTCCGCCGATGCACCTGAGAGATAGCCACTACAAAGATGCTTCAAAATACGGTTTCGGGGAGGGCTATGTATACACTCATAGCGCGCCTGATGTTGAACAACAATTTTTACCCGATGAGCTTGTCGGAAAAAAATATACAAAATAAGTTTTACATTTTGTAAATAAAATTTAAATTTTATTAAAGTTTTCTGATTTTTAACCGAAGAGTAATTTATGGCAGAAAGTAAGTATTATTTAAAATGAAAGGAGTACGATATGCGCAGAATTCAGTTCCCTCAGGGTGGGGGAGACAAACCGATTGGTGGCAATAATGTTAATAATCAAAATCGTCGAAATACGACCCCAAAAAATAATGATTTGGCAAATGCATTAAGCGGTAAATCTGCACCGAAATTTGCAGATCCAACTGATGCTATGGAGCAATTATTAGCAGACCCGACAAACGAATCACTGCGCTTGGAAGTAATGGGATTTATAAAGTCAAGTGTTCCTGAAGATGTTCCTGAAGAAGAAGAGGATATTGTTATTAATGCTGAAGCAACAGCTGAAGCAACGGCTGAAGATAGGGTTAATGTTATTGAGGAAGATGCCAGAACAGTAATTATTGAAAGAGGTGATGGCACCGTGGAAGTTATAAATAAAGTCACCGGAGAATCACATCTTAAAAGAATAGCAACAGAATAATAATGTAATATTAAAAACGGCTTGTTCATCAAGCCGTTTTTTTGTTTAATTTTTCAAAATAAGTACAACAATTTCGCCCGCTTGTAAATTTATCTGTATTTTGCCATGTTTAATTGTCGGTATTTGAGAAACCTTTATAGGCAGAACGGTATCTTTTTTATACTTCGGAACAGTTACGTTTGCTCGTTCGCTTTCTGTGAAATTGAGATTCCCGATTACAAGCACACGTTTATTAAGATTGCCGATCGTATAAGCAAAAACTTTTGAATTTTTTGTCTTTAAAGGGGTAAAATTCCCCTCATTCAATACAGGCACAAGGCTCCTTTTGACATCGTTTCCGAGGATAAAATCATTTTTTAAATATGTATTATTTCCGTCAGGTTTACGTGAAAGGTTGAAAATATCTATTTTGCCTTTGTGTGTAAAGTATATATCATCATCTGTATTGGTTGATGGTGCTGTTTTATTCCCCATAAGATACATGTAATCGTCGCCGTTCTGGAAGCCGTCAACAAAATAGGAATTGACAGGCAAAGTCGCATTCAGCCAGATTATCATATCACTCAATGCCTGACCTTTTAATAAAATCGGGCTGACTTCGTCATGTGTTGTAAAACTTCCTATAACTGCACGTTTTGGAGAAAATTTATTCAGTTCTCCAAGAGTAAAAGATATTTGAGAATACAAATCGTTTGCATTTTTCCAGTCTTTTATGTTAAAGAATGAACCGTAGTATCCGTCAAAACCTGCCTCCAAGAGTTTGTTATAAGGTGTAAAAACACCGTAAGGCGAAACAGGTTCGTTCCAACTTTCCGATACCTCAGCAAGCCACATAAATTCGGGGTCTTTGGTTCTTGAATATGCAATTAATTCTTTCCAGAAAGCCATTGTTTTGCAATGCGCAACATCTGCTCTTATTCCGTCAACACCCAAACCTATCATATATTTGACAAAATCTTTGTAAAGGCTGTAAACATTAGTGTCGATTTTTTCTTCCGTGCCCGTTGCAAGAAGTCTTACATCCGTCCAGTCTGAGGGCAGAATAGGTTCGCCTGATGAATTTGTCACAAATAAATCAGGTCTTTGCAAAAATAAATCATAAGAACCGCATGCGGGGATATCGACAATAATCCTTATTCCACGCTTGTGCGCCTCGTCAATAAAATTTTTTGCCTGCATTTCAAGCGTCTGTTTCGAATTTTTGTCATACAAATCATTATTTAATGACTTAAAATCCGAAGCGGCATAAAGACTTCCCGCCGTTCCAAGTGATTTTAATTTCCCTGTCGGGGTAATCGGAAGGATATGCAAAGCATTTATTCCAAGATTTTTTATTTCATCAAGTCTTTCAACACCGTTTACAAAGGTTCCTCTAACTTCCCCCAAATCTTCATTGATAAACCCGTCACCGTCAATGTCTTGAGAATTAAACGAACGCATATTAATTTCCATAATAATTGTTTCATTATTTAGGAATTTTGTGCGCAAATCATTTTTCCACTCACTTTGAGCAAAAACAGCACATGGGAGTGAAAACATTAACAACGTCAAGAGAAGTTTTTTCATTCAATACTCCTATTTTTCTATAGGAAGCAACAATTCCTGATCAATACTGATATGGTCTAAATCTTTTAAATTGTTTGCTCTCATAATCGCTTCGGCTCTTTCAGGAGTATATGAACCGTAGTTACGTTTTATGATAGCTTCAACAGTATCACCATCTTTAATGACATATTTTTTTGTTTTAATAGGTGCTTTAACTTCTGATTTTTCTTCTTTTGAAGTTTTTTTCGGTTTTGTATTTTGGGTAACTTTTTCTTCGGTCACAATTGCAGGAACATCAACTTCATCAGTCGGAGTATTTTGCTCATTAACCATGGTAGATATTTCTTCAACGTCATCTATTTTTTGTTCCTGTGTTTTAGCATCAAATAGAGGCATTTTATTTTTCAGCGAAGTATTATCGGAATTTGCAACAAACATTCCAAATAATGACATTGCAATAACAGTTGTAATTACACCGAGAATAAACCCTCCAAGCCAGTGCATAGCAGGGGATTTTGTGTTGAATTGAGCAGATTTAAATGTTTGCCAGAGCAAATCAATTTCTTTTGATTTGTTATCGATCTCACGATTTTCTGCCTCTCTGTAATATTCGCTTGGAGTATAATCGTTTATTTCTGTATTCTGAGAATAATCTGTCGGTGTTTCATTTGATAAATTTTCAATAACGTTCATTGATTCTTTGGACAGTGCAGATCTTCTTATTGTAGAGCTTTTCATTTCATACCTCACCAATGTCTTCGTACCTTTAGTTCAAATCCTAGCATAGATAAAATCATTATTCAAGTTTGTAACAAGCTTGAGTTTACAATATTTACTCTATCTATATGACAAATATTTTGAGTTTCTCATCTATAATAACAGAATGGAAGAAACTAAAGTCGAAAGAAAGTATCTGATATATATCGAAAGTCTTATCAAGCAGATAGCGCCTGAACTTCCTGAAGATATAAACAAACTTCAGCAAGATTATTTGGTGAATAATATAAGACGTTCGACAACCCTTCTTGCACGTTCAATGCAGGAGGATAAAGTTTTTCAAACACTTGATTTTGACAGACAATGCACCCTCATTCAGATTATGGCAGAATGGTCATTTCATAAAGAGATTGACCTTTTTCGTTCGGGGATTCCTGCAAAATACTGGAAACTTGTTATGCAAAAAATCTGGTACACAATGTGGGAAGTTATGTATGCTTGCGCCCAAAACAATGCCACCGATAATGTTGTATTGAGTGTTATTGAAAAATATGTAACAAGAACATATAATGATGCGGTTGAAGAATTAAAAAATTCAAAAGCTATAACGGAAGAAACCGAAGAAAAAGCAAAAGTTCAGTCAAATATTGAAAAAATGGCCCAGAAATATTTGCAGGAGCAAAAAAAAGAAAAATTCAGACATTATCTTAAGCTTTTATTTGTTTTTATGATTATTTTTGTAATAGTAACCGTGCTTGTTTTGACTTTCAAAGTATATGGTGTAATTGCGGTATTGACAGGCATGGTAATATATTTATTTTTCTCAAGTGAAAGGCATTATTAAAATGGTCGAACAGGAAAGGATGGAAAAATTTTACCAGTTTATGCGGGTAATAATGGAAAGGATTAATGCCCATTTTGAGAATCAAAAAGAATATATTCACTGCAAAGAGGGATGTTCGTTCTGTTGCGAAAAAGGAGAATACCCCTGCAGTGAACTCGAATTTGAATTTTTAAAAATCGGGTTTATGACTTTAGACAGAGAAACCCAGCAAAAAATTGTTGATGAAACCATAAAATTAAAAGAAGAAAAAGCAAATTTTACGGGTAAAATCTTTATGCACAAATGCCCGTTTCTCATTGACCATAAATGCAGTGTTTACCCGTACAGAATGATTATCTGCCGAACTTTCGGACTGTCATACTATGACAAAGACGAATATACAAAGAAAAATACCCTAAAAGTCCCGTTCTGCATCGAGCAGGGGCTGAATTACAGCGAAGTTTACGATAAGGAAAACAAAACTTTTTCAACCGAAATGTTTAAAAAGACGGGGTATAAACATGAACCGCTGACTTATAATTTAGGTGTTGAATTTTTGGTAAAAGAATTTGGCCAGAAGATTATGAATCTTGATTTCGGGGAATTTAAACGCCTGTTAGACTGGTTGTAATCACTACTATATAGTCGCTACGGATTAGGGGAATTTTCAAAAAGTGCTCAATTCCTTATAATAAACAGCAGTTTCAGGTTTATTTTAAGGAGAAATATAAATGGCAAAGTTAAAAGATTTTTTCAACAAAAATTTCAAACAACAACAAAATATTTACTGCCGAAGACATTGGAGAAATGTCAGGCAATGAGTATCAACAAAATGAAAAAGCTATTTTTCACCAGTTACAAAACCTAGGAGTTCCAAGGCGAAATCAACTAAATGGAAACCCTGATGTTGTATATGTTCATTCTTATACTAAGGCGGATGGTACACATATAAAAGCACATTATCGTTCTAAAAATGGTGATTCCATGACTGGTGCTACAACAAATATAAGCAACAATAATACTAATAATTTCAATAATTCTATATTGTATGGTTCTGTAAGTAAGAATAATAATAACTTAAATAGAAATGTTATTTCAGATTATTTGTTAGGGATGTTTAATGATTATAAAAGTATGGAAGATCCTTTAAATGCTGTGGCATATACATTAGGTAGCTTTTTGACCAATTATAAGGTGATGAAAGATGCAGATACCTATGGTGCTGATAAATATTTTCACGCTAGGGCCAATTACAATGCAGCTCAACAAGGGATTGTAGGAAGTGTCGTTGCAAAAATAATAAGCGATTTAAGAGAATGGACTGATAATTATCGTAATATTAATGAAAAAGGGTACGATTCCGCATTTAGCATAAAAGACATAAATGAAGACCAACAAGCAAATGAAGAAGGTTGTGAACTTGGACGCAGATTTCCAACATCACCGGCTTACGAAAAATTAAAACATCTTATGCCTAAGGGGTTTCCTGAAAGATATAAACGGAAATAATTGTGGTAAAATAAAAATATGAAAGAAAAAAAACTTATAAAAATTAGTATAATATTTTTCAGCATTATTATTGCTATTCCAATAATTTTGCTTTTAATGTGGTTTAAAAGTATTTACAACTCGGATATAGATTCTTGTCTTGATAGAGGATATTGTTGGGATTATATTCGAAATCGTTGTGAAGAAAAAGACCAAGGTTTTTGTGTCAAAGATGAACAAGATTGCACAGATAGATATGGTAAATGGTTAGAAGATAAGAAATATTGTGTATTAGAATAAAAGATTAGCGGTTGCTTCAAATCAAATACTTATAGTAGTTAGATTGTGTCGTCTGACACCCCAGTTACTGGTATTAATACACTTTAAAATCGGTCAGATGTACCAATAATAAAATGTACATCAGCACTGATAAAATTTTTCATTTTTCATTACAATTACCCCGCAAAAAATTTTTTGACACGGTTTATATTGAAAAAGGAGTATAAAACCATGTCACAAATTTCGTTTACTTCAACGTACAGAATACCGCTTGTTGAACAGGGTGTTTCTGTTGCAAAAAGAGAGAATCTCAAAAAAATGGCATCAAGATACCAGAATGTCATGTACCCCAACGGAAATCAGGGAAATGTCCGCGTATCCATCCGCAAAAGACTTGATGAAAATTTTGAACAAAAATTAAGACAATTAGGGTTCAAAGTTTATCAAAAATTTGAAAAACATAATGTTCCCAAAACCAAAGGCGCAATGGATGAATACATCAAAGCAGAATTAAAAAACGGGAATTACAAACAATACGGAAAACAAAAATAGAAAGGATTATATGAAAATATCAAGAATAATACCTAAAAAAATGGTGCATAAAAGACTTGAAAACAGAAATCTGAAAATAATTCAGGAATATACAACGGTTTCTGATTCTCTTGAACCGAAATTTGTGCAGAGAATTAATGAAAACATCGATTCCATCGCGCGATATGCAAGAAGAAAAGATTGCCATCTTGAATTTGTACCCGCAGAAGATTTATTCCAAAATTCAATGCAGGTGAATGTTTATAAAAAAGGGATTTCACTTTTGATGGGCGATGACGGACTTCCTTTGATGGGGTTTGATTTGAAAAGTTTATCCGGTCAATCTGTTTTGCCTGAAAATGCAAAAGGGGCAGATTTAATCGGTCATATCAGAAAAGCCGTCAAAACAATTATCAATAACGACAAAAACTGGCAGAATAAAATATCGGAAATCAGAACGCAGAAATAATTTGATAAAATAACGTTAATTCAACCTGAAAAACAACCTTACCAAATATGGCAGGGTTGTTTTTATAAAAGTATTTGTTTTAGGTTTTTGTTTTTTGTAGAATAGTCATGCGGCAGTTTTTAAGAAGGAGAAAATTTATGAAAAAATCAATTAAAGATTTAGGCGACATCAGAGGTAAACGTGCTTTAGTTCGCGTTGATGTTAACGTGCCTCTTGATGAAAACAAAAATGTAACGGATGATACAAGAATTCAGGCTATTGTTCCTACGGTAAATTTCTTAACCGAAAAAGGCGCAAAAGTTATTTTGATGGCTCATTTGGGCAGACCAAAGGGTGAAAGAAATATGGAATTTTCACTTGCTCCCGTTGCAAAATATATGAGTAAAGTTTTCGGTCAGGAAATCGTATTTATTCCGTCAGTTGAAGAAGCAGCACCTTATGTTGAAAAACTGACAGACGGTCAGATAGCACTTTTGGAAAACATCAGATTTTATAAGGAAGAAGAAGCAAAAGACGATGATATGACATTTGCAAACGAAATCGCAAAATTGGGTGATTTTTATGTAAACGACGCATTCGGTGCGGCTCACAGAAATCACACTTCAACTGCTAAACTTGCAAAGGTTGTAAAACCTGCAGTTTCGGGCTTGTTAATGGAAAAAGAAATCAGATGCTTATCACAGGCACTTGATAATCCGACAAGACCGTTTACCGCAATTGTCGGCGGTGCGAAGGTTTCATCAAAAATCGGTGTTTTGGAAAACTTATTAGACAAAGTTGATAATATGATTATCGGTGGCGGTATGGCATACACATTTGTTAAGGCAAACGGTGGTAAAATCGGTAATTCTATTTGCGAAGACGATCAAATCGAAACCGCAAAAGCAATTGAAGCAAAGGCACAGGCAAAAGGCGTTAAACTTGTAATGGCAACAGATGTTTTGGTTGCAGACGATTTTTCGGGCAACGGGACAAACAAATTCGTTAAGATTAACGAAATTCCTGACGGATTTGAAGGGGTTGATGCAGGTGAAGAATCAAGAAAAGCATTTGCTGACGTGATTAAATCTTCAAAAACTATTTTGATGAACGGCCCTGTCGGCGCATTTGAAAATCCGAAATTTGCGCAAGGTACAAAGGCAGTTTTGGCTGCGGTTGTTGAAGCTACCAAAAATGGTGCAACTTCTGTTATCGGCGGTGGCGACAGCGTTAGTGCTGCGAAGAAATTCTTTAAGGCAGAAGACTTCACTCACGTTTCAACAGGGGGCGGAGCTTCACTGGAATTCATTGAAGGCAAAGTACTCCCAGGCGTTGCAGCTTTGGATGAAAAATAATTTATACTCAAATAAAAAATCCCTCTTTTATAAAGAGGGATTTTTTGTTATCAAAATTTTGGTTTTGAGCGGTAGTATCCGTTTACTTTTGTGCCGTCAGAACGGGTATAGGAATTCACATACACAACTCCGCCGCCTGTCATTGCTTCCCGTTGCAAATCGTCATTAGTCGGCATAGTTCCGTTAAATACTTTTGTCTGTGCATCAATTTCCTTTTCATATTTTGCAAATTCTTGCGGGGACATTTTACCGACTTCTTCTCTGGTAAAAATTCTGTTACTCCCAGTCAAAGGATTTTTATAATTGAAAAGTTTATGTTTGGTTGTAATATCTGATTTTTGATTTCTTATAATATTTATTATTGTTTTAATTACATTTTCGGTATCAACATAATAATTCTGTTGAGCAACAGAATTATTTAATTTATTCGTATTTGCTTTTTGATTTATTCTATCCGATGTAGATTTATAATTTAATGGTTTTACAGAATTGCGTTTAAATATTTCAGAAAAATCAATATCAGGTATATTTTGGTAATATGAATTGTTCACTTTTGGGAATCGTGCATATTGCATTACGTTATTGTTGTAAATATTAACGGGAGTTTTATCTTCTAAGCCATAGTTATATATTTCTTGGGGTAATTGATACACTGTTGGAAAATCAAAAAATGATGATAAAACTCCTATTTTTTCAGGAGTTAGATTTGTAACTGGAGAAGCAAAACCTGTTAATTGAGTACGATTTAATTTGGTTGTATTTTCAATTCTTGAATTTGTAATATCCCCAAAAATCTGAGTTTTTTCAATATTATTTTTATATGATTGTGCTTGATATAATTGATATGGACTATAATTATGTAAAAGGTGCTGAGGTGCTAGTTCAAATTTATTTATTTGTTCTTCTGATAAATCTGGGACTATAAAAATATTCCCTGATTGTTTGTTAATATTATTATAGAAAAAATAATCTTTTTTGCGACCAAAAGTGGTTATATTGTTTCCTTTATATGGGAAATATTGCGGATAAGCATTTGCGATATGTAAACTACCAATAGGTGCAAGTGCTGTTGATGGTAATCCTGTTCTGTGTGACATTAAATTTGCAATTGAACCGCCTAAAGAATATCCTGTAAATTCAATATTTGCATTTGGATATTTTGATTTTACTTTATTATATAATCTTTCTGCGTCGCCAAATTGTGAAGGAATATGATTTAGAGGATTAAGAATTGCAACATCATTTAACTTGTCGTTCTTACTATTCATATTTGTACCGGCAAATGCTATTACAATCCTATTCCCTTGTTTATATACTCTTACATCAAAATCTATATTTTTTGATGAATTATCAAATTCGTGCAAAGTAGTCCAACCGTTTACATCTCTTTTATTATGCGCGCCATTACATAGGTCTAACATTTCTTTCAATTGATTTATATTTGACATTTTATTTCCTTTATTTTTAAATTTGTACTAAAATAGGTTTATGAAACCTAAAATTAAAAATTTGTTTCTTTATTTATATTTTTATTTTCAGTGCTTTGCATCTGTTTTGAATTTCTTATTTTTTGTCCTTAGTATTATTATCTCATTTACATGGTATGCCCTTGGACAAGGAGAAAATAATCCTACGAATGTTCTAATTAAATTTTACATAGAAACTTTTGTGTTTATTTTAATAATTTTGGGATATTTTATACTTACTTCTATATCAACAATTTCAACAAAAAACATTTTACAAAACAAACCACTGACAAAACTACAAAAGTTCTCATCCTTAATTTTCCCTTTAATTACGGTTCCATTATATTTATATTTAATTTTTAAACTATTTATCCAATATAGATAAATCTTGCTAATCATATTTCGTGTTTAAATCTTTTTACATAAATCCTCGCTTTCTTGTTCTAAGTCGGTAAATTGAAACAAAAATATGATAATGTAAAATTGGGAAATGAGCGGTTTATACTATTATAACATTTGAGCCTGTTTTTCACCAAGCATAAATTTATAGACATTAAATATTTTTGCGATAAGATAAAGATATACTACAAGATATATAGGAGAATAAAATGTTGAGTGTAAACAAAATCAACGGAATTGAAAATAATTGTAATAACCGTAGTAAAATATCGTTTCAGTCAAAATTTGTTCCTAATAAGGCATTAGAAGATGCTTTTTATATTGCAAAGGTTAATATTGAATATGGCAAAAACTATGAGCAATTCTATGGCAGAAGTTTTGCTAAAATTATAGACAATTTATTAAATGACGGAAAAGATAATTTAATAAAAGTCACAAGAGCCCCAAAGAGTTCTTCTCTTATAATAAACGACAAAAGGGTTAATTTGTATCATTCAAATCCGCCATCTGAAGGGTTTGTTGATGGCGAACGGGTTATAGTAAATATTGTTGATTATTTTATTAAAAAAGGTGTTGAATTTTCAAAATTATCAAAAGATGAATTTAAGGCAATAAAACCCTCCGTTGATAAACTTAATGCAGATTTAAATGCGGACGATGTAACAAAAAATCCTCAAATTTTCTATAATTTAGAAGAAAATATGCAAAATATTAAAGTTGCTTTATTCAAAAATACTGCTGAACTTTTAGACAAACTTGAAGCAAAAATATTTAATAAATAGAGATTTTTATAATAATCCCCTTAACTTTTTCTGTTTTATAGGTTAAAATATAAAAAGAGGAGTTGTTATGAAATCGGTAAAAGAAATTTCAACGGAAACAAAAATTTTAAACAGGTTAAAAAATAACCCTGTTTGTACGGAATTAGTTAATTATTTGTTTAATGATGCGGAGTTGCAGGAAATGCAGGAGTATGCAAACAATGTTTCTATAAGACGTTTGGGCTATAACGACCACGGGCCTGTTCACATGCGTCAGGTTGTCGGGAATGCCATTAAAATGCTAAATATTCTGCACGATTTCGGCATAAAAACTTCTTTAGAGGAAGAAGAAATCGGAACGTTTGAGGATAGTATGTGCGCTGTCATTATGGCGGGCCTGATGCATGATTTGGGTATGGCAATCGGCAGACAAAGCCACGAAAAAATGTCTGTTCTGCTTGCGCAGCCTATAATTGACAGAACCTTAAACCACATGTTCCCCAATGATCTGCACAAAAGAGTAATAATTAAAGAAATGACAACTGAAGCCATTATCGGACACATGTCATCTCAAAAAATTCACTCTATAGAGGCGGGAATAATTTTGATTGCCGACGGTTGTGATATGACAAAAGGCAGAGCAAGAATACCTCTTTCAATAAATACAACCCCGAAAGTTGGTGATATCCACAAATACAGTGCAAATGCAATTAAATGGATAGGAATTCACCACGGCGAAAGAAAACCGATAAAAATTGATATAGAAATGACATCGGAAGTTGGTTTTTTCCAGATAGAAGAAGTTTTACTTTCAAAAATTGATGTCAGCCCTGCAAAGAAATTTGTCGAACTCTATGCAGGAGTTGAGGGAGCAGAAAGAAAATGTTATTTGTAGATACAAATAACATTTCACTTAATATATTCTATTTATAAATTATTTTTTTGCGAATTTGGTGTTTAATTCGTGTTTATTCATTTCCAAGAAACGATTTATTATTTTTGCAAGGTTGCTGCGATGAAAAATAGTTATTTTATGACCATCATCTCTTGTTGCAACAAGGTAATGCTCCCAGTTACCGTTTAGTAGTTTTCTTTCATAATCAATAGTATAGTCATCGTGTCCGAAATTTGAATATTGTTCAACTTTTTGATTAAAACGCCATATCATTTGGCGTTTATTTGGCACATTGTTATAATGATATTGATTTTGCGCAGTTTGGATAAAATGAGGCGCAACTTTTATTCCAAAATTTGTATTGCTGTGTATATTGTTTATTTGCATTTATTTTTCCTGTTTTTTATTTTAAGAGCCAAGTCTTCTATTGCATTTTGAACTGATTCAATAATTGAGTTTTCATTGGTATGAAACGTACTTCTACCAATAGGCGGGAAAAATTTTTCCCAAAAACTTAAGTTCTTATTTAGAGGCTTAACATCAACGTCCATAACCCTAAAATCAAGAGTATTGGTATAAATTGAAGTTAATTTAATATCGTATTTTTCTCCTAATTTATGAAGTTTTTCAAGGTCTTTTTTTATAAAGGTTTTGTCAAACTTGCATACGCTTCTGAAATCTATTCCCTGAAAACTTTGAGTGTTGTCTATTTTCCCTACGTTCATATAATACTCCTTTTTTGCTTAAAAACCCCTAAAAATAAAATTTGCTATTTATATTATATCACTTTACAAATATTTAAATATATAGTAACGTGTAAATGAACAAATTGTATAAGTTTTAAAGGAGGATAAATGCAGGTAGGAAGAATTGACAGCACTCATTTTACCGGCGGGGTGTATTTTTCAAAAGCAAGTAATATTTGTTTTGATAAAAGTGCAGATTTTGTTACAGATAAACTAATTGTAAAAGTTTCGGAAGGCGGTTACAAATATTGTGAAGATATTGCAACTCCAAAATATATAAAAGACAAATTTATCAAGAATGAATTTATAGAAAAACTAGCAAAGAAATTTGATACATTCATCTGGTTCAGACAAATAGACCAGAATGCCAAAATGGGTAATGAAAGCATGGCAGTCGCAAAAATATGGTGGGCTGACCCATCAAAACAAATGGCTCAGTCAAAAGATATAATCGGGACCAGCAAAAAATCAAGTGAAGAAGCTCTGGATTTAATGTTTGAAAAATTGCAGTAATTAGGATGCTTATAGAAAAGAAACAAATTTTAAAATGTCTTGAAAATGGTGGTGTTATTGTTTATGTAACAGATACCGTTTGGGGTTTGGGCTGTTTGCCTGAAAATGAGAAAGCTGTAAAAAAAATTTATGAAATCAAAAAACGTGAAGCCCAAAAGCCCCTGATTTTAATGTCAAATGATATTTATAATCTGCTTGATTACGTCAAACCGATACCAAAAATCGGGCAAATATTGATTAAAAAATATTTGCCGGGGGCTCTGACCATAGTTACTGACAAGAGCGAAAAAACACCCGATTATATAACTTCAGGCATGAAGACAGTTGGAATAAGAGTACCTGATAGTGAAGTTTTCAGACAAATTTGCGAAATTATACCAAATCATGTTCTTGCAACAACAAGTGCAAATCTGTCACATCAGCCACCTGCAAAAACTTACCAACAGGCGCTTGAAAACATGTCGGGGCTTTCTGATATGATTATTCCCGATTACGGCTTTGAGGCAAAAGGACTAGAATCAACCGTAGTCGGGGTTATGAATAACGAACTGTGTATCTTCAGGCAAGGCGAAATTGTAATTGATGAAAATCTACTACATTAATAATTGTTAAAATTATTTTATTTTCTGCTCTTTTAAATGTATAATCTGATTAAATAAAACAAAGGATTATTATTGAGTATGAAAAAAATTATCGCATTATTTTTGGCACTAATATTATGTTCATTTAACGGGGCGTATGCATTTAGCGAGGTTTATTATCTTAAAAATGCTGTTCCTTCAGCTATTCAACCCAGTGTTTTAAACGGGTTTTACTCGCAGGATTTTAAAGTTGTTGATCAAAAAAATCCGTATTATGCGGTTTCAACTAAATCTTCAAATGATTATGCGGTTGTAATCTTGCAACAGAGTGGAAATAACATGTTTTATTATTATCAGTCAAACAATAATAAGAAAATTAATAAATATATATTAAAGGCGGTAAAAAGAGCCGGAATTGATTGTGAACAATCCTATAATGTTAATATTATAAGTACTTTTGACGATATAGCAAAAAGAACAATCTCTGCATCGGGCTCATCTGCTCAAAATACTTATGTTTTTAACGATAACGAGCCTGATTATTCAAGCAATTATTCAACATCAATAACTCAAAAAAACCAAAATAAGAATTCAAATACTTACAAGGGCTATGTTGCAAATGTTGAAAGCGGAACAAAAATAAATATATATCTGCAGAGTGCAATAAATACTGCAACTGCCGTAGAAGGTGACAGAGTAATTGCCGTACTCACCCAAGATTTAACTTACAAAGGATATGTAATTGCACCACAGGGAAGTTTAGTTTACGGAATTTTGACAAAGGCTCGTCACGCTACTTATGGCTCAAGAAACGGTAAAGTAATAATTGATTTTAATCAGCTTGTTACACCTGAGGGGAAGACCTTTAACATAGAAACCGAAAAAATTGATTTTACGGTAACAAATGAGGGCAAAGTTGCAAAGGTTGCCTCAAATGTCGCAGTCGGTGCGATTGCCGGAGTTTTGGGCGGATTACTTGTCGGTGCATTATCAGGGCATGTCGGACCGGCAGCAGCAATCGGTGCAGGTGTCGGTGCAGGCACTGCACTTATCAGCGGAACCGCAGAAAAAGGTGTCGATGCGGAAATTCCGTCATTCACCGAAATGGAAATTACCCTGACAAAACCGTTCAGCACTACAGTCGGTTATTAAAGAGGTTTTAATGGATAAAAGGTTAATAACAGTCGGACTTGTGATTCTTGCAGTAGCAATTTTTATAAAGACTGCTGTTGTATTACTTTCTCATGTCAAAGTTGATGAATTTCACAAAACAGCAATAACTTTTATTGTTGATTCTTCTGTTTCAAATCAGCCAAAATTAACAAAGCAGATAAAATATGTCAAATCGCTTTGTGCAGTTTTAGATCCTGAAGATGCAATAAAAATTATTAAAACGGATAAATCGGCATATCTTATTTATGAGGGAAGCCCTGGGGATGGTGTTGCAATATCAAATGCACTTAAAAAATATACATCAGGTGGAACAGATGAAAATTCTTACGGTGAAGCGATAAAAAAAGCGGTTAATTATTCGCTTACAATGAAGAAAAACGGATATAATACCGCCATTGTTGTTGTCGGAAGTCTAGGCGAAAAGGGTGATGCTTCCAAACAGATAAACTGGGATACTTTGCCAAAAAATATTGAAAAAACGCAAAAATATCTTCCTGAAATTACATTGATGTTTGCGTTTGCCGAACCTGAAAAGCTTGATTATGTTAAAACGAAACTTAATCCTGTTTTGGGGGAAAATAAATTAATAACGATTAACGAAGTCAACCTTGAAAAATCCAATGCAAGATTTATTAGGGCTATTGGCAGATAAAGGAGTGAAAATGGGCTTTAGTGTCAGTTCAAAAAATAATGAGAAAACTTTCAGCGATAAAAAAGTCGTATATATAAGTTCAAAACCGAATTATGATGTTCAGATTAAAACGGATTTTGATTTTATTCTCGCAATTCAATATGATGAGAAATCAAATAGGTGCAGGCTTGTGAATAAATATAATTATCCGCAGTTTAAATTTCGGGGTGAAATTTTGCCCGAAAAATTGGTTATAGAAAAAGTTTGTAAGATTATGATAGACGGGAGCGACGATTTTATAACCATAAAAGTCGGTGAGAGCTTTCAAAACCAAGTTCAAACGGTTGCACCTCAACTCAAAACTGTATCTGTTACCGATAATATAGACAAAGAAAAATCAAAAATCGAAAGTGAAAGAGTAAAAATTGTAAAAGAAGTATCTTCTATCGTCAGTACCTTAAAGCGTAAAATTTCGATAAATTCAAAATTGGGAATTTTACTTCATTTGGGTATGCTTATTGCATCGTTTATCTGCGCCTTCGGAATTTCAAATTATTTGATGGGAGTTCCTTTAAGCACTGACGATAATACGATTCAAATTCAGATGAATGCAAAACTTGTGATATTTTATGCATTGATAGTTTATTCAGTCGGTTCGATGCTCAAACAGGGCTTGTATCTTTATATGCAGCGAAAATCAGACCATGACAAATCAACTCCCGTTATTGTCGAAAAACTTATGATCAGTTTGTCTGTACTGTTTTTTGTAGCAATATATCTGATAAATCTGCTTTATTATGTTGCGGTCAAAGATATGGTATTTTTCGGGATATTTATTTCACTTTTCTATTGCGGAACGGCTCTGACTTTGGCTTTGGGGTGTGGATATTTTAAACACGGCAGTGCGGTTGCAAGGCAAGAACTCGACAAATACGAATACAGAGAAGATTTTGAACGTGTAATAAAATCTTATCAGGGCTGGATAGAAAACTTTGCAAACTCATTAAGCGATGTAAAAGTTCAGAAAATTAAAGACAAATTGCTTAATTTACAGATTTGGTCGGTACTGGAAACGGGTTTGGGAATATTTACCGCACCGTTTTTGGCTTACGGAGTTTCAAACACTCTTGCGATGTGTTTCCCCGAAGCCGCAGGCTGGATGAGAATCGGAGGATTGAGATTCAGCCCGATATTTTTGGTACTTGCGACATTTTTAATTATATTTGCGTTTTTCTCTTTTGTCAGTGCATTTACGACAATGAAAAAAATCGGCGCATCGGATATTATTAAACAGGACGGTTTCAGCAATTATCTTTCTCACGGAGTTGAAATCTGCGGACTTGAGGGGGTTAAAAGGCTTGATGCCGAAATGCGCAGATATATTTTTGTCGGCTTAACCATAATTTTAATAGAATTTTCAATGAACATTTCATATTTTACTCAGGAGATCGGTTCCGATATGAAAGGTTTGTTTATAAGTTGTGTTGCGGCGCTTGTTCCGACGGCACTTTTGATAGCGGAAACAATTATGCTTGCTCATACAAGATTTGAAATAATTGCATCGGAAGAATTACTTGCAAAAATAGATAGGGAATAATGGGATACAAATCTATAATACAAATATTGCTCATACTTGCAATCATATCTACAATATGCATCAGTATAATGAAACCGAAGATGCACAAACCCGTTATGGTTTTAAATTCGCAATTTAGTGTCGAACACGATGATGGGATAAATATTGACGAGCAAAATATTGCGGTAATGGTACAGGATGCTCAGGTGAATACAGAAAGCGGTGTTGGGATAAAAAATGAAGAAGGCGGAATAAATTTTGTTGAACCTAAAATTGAAGATATTGCGCCTGTTAGTTTTAAAAACACACAGACTTCAAATATTAAGAATACGGGAAATATTGGCAATATCAAAACTCAACCCGTTAAAAATGCGGGGATTAAAAATAACAGTACAAATGTAAAAACAACCCCTGCAAAAACTGTTAACAATGCAGTTAAACCTGCGCAGACAAAGGTTAATACAACCTCCGTTGCAAATAAACCATCAACAACAAACACTCAGTCGCCCAAAATTGACTTGAATAAAATCGTTAATAATAATCAAAAAGTTGTAAATACCCCCACCCCAACACAAACAGCACCTGTTTCATCTGCGCCGGTTATGATTACAAAACCTGCTCCTGCTCAGCCGGTGCAGACAACAAAACCGCAGACAACACAAACTCAGGCAGCGGCACAAACTCAGCAGACACCGGCAATAAGGGTTAATTCCGGGACAACGTCAACACCGTCACCTGTTACTGCGAAAGCAGAAACAAAGCCTGTCACACTTACCGCACAGGAAGAAGAAATTGCTTGGAACAAATGGCGTTCAAACCTTAATAATCAGATTATGAAAGATGCAAAATCAAAACTTCCGATGATGCCAAACGGGACAGTTTTTAAATATAAATTTACGGTTGATAAGTACGGAAAAATTTCAAATGTTCAAACTTATTCCGAGACTTCGGCATACACTCCTTATGCAATTCAGTATATTATGCCTGTTATAAGAAGTTATCAGGGACGTTCTATTTTGAATTTTCCTACGGGTTCAAACAGGGTTACAACAACTGTCACGGCAGCATGGGTAATTTCAAGTAATTTAAAAGTTTCAACTCCAGAAGATTATCATGATATAGAAAAGGTTAAAAAATAGGTATATTAAATGTATAAATGCAGTGAATGCGGAAATGAATATGAAACAGCCCCAAAATATTGCAGATGCGGTAACGATATTTTTATAAGTGTTGAAGGTGAAAACGAATTTATATCGCAAGAAATAGAAGATGATATTGAATCTCCCGCTCAAACATCAAGATATCATGGCGGAGGTAGAAATTTTAGAAAAAAAACTTTTTCGCCTGTCAGCTTGAGCGTTTTTGCATTTTGTATAATTCTTTCGCTTTTAGTGCTTTTTGTTATCGGAAATCCTAAAAAAGATTTGACAGAAACTGAAATTAAAAAGATTGCAGAAGAAAAAATCGAAATACCGTCGGTTGATGCATACTGGGATGATACACCTGCAAGTACTGGACAAAAAGAAGAGCCAAAGCAGGAAAATATTATAGAAAAAATTGTTCAGCAGATAGTTCCGCAACAGCCCAAAGAAGTCAAACCTGCTCAAACTACCGTAAAAACACCTGTTGCAACACCGAAAACAACTGTTCAGACAACTGTAAAAACTCAACCTCAAAAAACTGTACAAAAAACAGCAACTTCAAAACAATCCGCATCAAAAACTTCCTCAAAACAGACTACAAATCAGTCAGGTTCAGGTATGACTTTTGGGGATTTGGCAAATAGAATCAGAAATCAGTATCCTGCGCAAAATACCAAAACTCAGACACAGTCAAAACCAACTTCGCAGACAACGCAGACAACAAAACAGAGTGCACCGCTCCCCCAAACAACCAATAAAACTAAACAGACAGTGACTGCCCAAACTCAAACTCAAACAACACAGAAAACTCCAGCCCAAACTGCACCTAAGCCGCAAACACAACCAACAACTCAGACACAAGTTCAAACACAAGTCCAAACTCAAACTAAGACACAGACTGCAGCGGTTGTTGTTCCGCAAAAATCACAGGCTCAATTAAGGCAGGAACTTTCATCGTACAAGTCGGGATTGAGTACTACTATAGGAAGAAAAATAGATTTTACAAAGGTAATAGGTGATGGGGAATGTGCATTGTCTTTTAAAATAAATTCTAACGGCAGGTTGACATCAAAAACGTTTACAAAACAATCCTCAAATATTACGCTCAATGATGCCGCATTTAATGCTCTTAATACGATGACAAGTTATAATCCTCCGCCTGAGGGGTACAACGGAGAAACTTTGCATCTTACAATAAAATTCTATAATGGAAACTTTGAGATTTCACTCAATTAAAATTCTTCGACGTGATATTCGTCCATTAGCTTGTTTTTTTCGTGGTGTGAAACAGCTATGCCTGATGCCAATCCGATAAGGGCACCGGCAGTTGATTTTATGGCAAGAGCAAGTTTTTTTGAGCCCGAAGATAACCCCATGCCGCAACCGATGAAAAATCCCGCAATTGTCATAAATATAGAATTTTGAATAAGTAACTTTGATTGCTCATTATACTTCTGCACAAATTCATCTGCCCTTTGTCCGCTGATTACATAAGCAGGGGCAAAACGCGGTTTTGATGGAGTATTTTCATACTCCAAACGTGCATTTTGATCCGTATAATTATGAACTGTTAATCTCATGGTAATGTTATTTTAAACAGTTTTTTATTTAAAAACATCACCCTTTTATCGGATAAATTTTGATTTTAAACGATTTAATAATTCGTTTGCATATTCCATTTTCATTGCTAAATTAAGAGGAATGTAGACAATAAGGCAGACAAATGCAATTAAACTAATCTTTATAAATTCAAACGGTAGTTTACTTAAAACTATATATTTGTCGTACTCAATAGCACATATCCAGCAAATTATTCCCGCTATTGCCCCTGCAACGCACATCTTGAGGAAATTTTTAAACAGAGATTTGTAATTCATTTTCATTTTTCTTGTTATGAAATACCCTAAAACACATGCATTAAACAGGGTTACAAGCGAAGTTGATAAGGTAATTCCGCCGATTCCGAAGTGCATTTTTGAGATTAAAATCCAGTTCAGTAAAACCTTTAGTATTATTGATGAAAAAGCGACGGTAAACGGGGTTGCAGAATCGTTAAACGAGTAGAAAACCCTTGTTATTGAATCTCTGAACACATAAGGAATAATTGAAACGGACAAAAACCACAGGGCTTCAGTTACCATAAATGTAGCATTTGCATCAAATTCCCCGCGTTCAAAAATGAGCCTTATCGCATCTGTTCCGACAACCAAAATTCCTATAATAATCGGTATTGCACCGAATAATAAAACACCTACACCTTTATTAAAATAATTTCTTATCCCCTCAAAATCTTTATCCGCAACAAGTCTTGCAAAAATCGGGAATAACGGAACTAAAAATGCCGTAACCAAAATCCCGACAGGGAACTGAAAAACTCTGTTCGCGTAACCGATGGCAGTCCACGCGCCCTCTGAAATTGACGAGGTAAAAAACATATCAACATAAATATGCACCTGCCCGACAGTCGAACTTAACACCGCAGGGAAAAGAAGTTCGCCGATTTCTCTGAAGTGCGGATTATTTACAAATTCAAAATTAGGCTTTAATTTGTACCCCAATTTTCTGATGTTCGGGTACTGAATAATGAGTTGCAAAACTGCACCGACAGTGGTTGCCCACGCAAGTGCATAACCCTTTTGGTCATTCGGCACGGCAATTACTATCCCGATAATCGCAAGCGACATAATGATCGGCGACAAATTCGGGAGCATAAATTGTTTATAAATAATCAAAATTCCGTAATAAATCCCGACAATTCCGCCTATTACAAGCAAAGGGGTCATAATTTGCAGATGAACGGAAGCCAGATGTACCAACTGTTCCGAGCCGCCCGAAATAATCAGCCTCATAATTTGTCTTGGGAAAATATACATCAAAACTGATAATAAAACGAAAAATATAATAGTTGCAGTCATAAAAGTTGAATACAATTTATTGACCGCTTCTGATGGTTTTTCTTTCAAATTCGGTATGAGTTTAGAAAAAATCGCAACGGTTGCGCTGTGAAACGGGCCTCCGACACCGCCTAGTAAAATCAAAGATAACGACGGAATTTGATAAGCATAATAGTAAGCATCCGAAACCATCGACGCACCGTAATAATTTGCGATAATAATGTCACGAACAAACCCGATTAACTTGCTGATAATCGTCACAACCATGATTATCCATGCGGCTTTTAAAACACTTGTTGTCTTATTTGTCTGTGTTGTCATCTTTTCCCGCCAATTCCACATATATTCTTAATCCGCCGACTGTATTTGAGTATGGCGGATAAGTAAATGTTATCGTATTTAGCCCGTTTTGTAAATATTGCCCCAAATCAATTCTGTTAAATCGTTCCTTTTTATCCAGTTTTATTGCTTCATATATCCCGTTAATTGTTAAATCAATGTAATCAAGTTTGTATTTGTTATCAACAACCAAAATTCCTGTTCCGTTTTTAGTGTAAAAAGTCTGAGTTTTGGTGTTTTCAGGTGATTTTGAAGTCAGATAAAACGGTTCGGTTGAAAGTGTTATTCCCTGATAATAGTGTTTTAGAATTTCGTCAAAAGACTTGTGCAGGTGGGTTGCCATATAGCCCGCTCCGTACTGGCTCATCCCGACACCGTGCCCGAAGCCCCCGCCGTATATTTTTATTTTGGTAAGGTTGCCCTCATCATCACGTTCTTCTTTAATTACAAAATTGGCACTCGGCAAGGCTTTGCCTTTTACCGTAAAAAGTCTGCGGATAACAAGTTCTTTTTCAACGATATATTTTATTAAATCAGTTTGAATTTCAATTTGCATAACTTTGCCTGAAACACCACGTTTTATGACCTTTAAGCCTGTTATTTTATCAATAATTTCCCCTTTATTTACACTCGGATGAACAAATCCTGCGGCGGATTGTGCTGCGATATGGTTTTGAACTTCTGTCTGAAGTTCGTCGGTTGTCCATTCTCTTTCCCAACGGAAATAAGGTGATTTGTTATCAAAAGTATGAGGGTGCGAAGTGTAAAATTCATCTGCTTTTTCTTCATCATCAAGAACTCCGAAATCTTCATAATCGGGGATACCGCGCAGATATTGTTTTGGCTGTGCGGGAAAAACTCTTGTTTTGGGATCGGAAAATGCGTTATGGTAACTTTCCGTGTATCCGCCCGCGGTTGAAGAATAAAGTGCCAAAATCAGCTCTCTGTCATAGGTTGCAACAATTCCTCTTGTTTGCTCCACCGCTCTGTCAGATAATTCTTTTTCGGTATTTGCGCCAAAATAAACCTGACTGGCAACCGAATCCACGACATCATAATTCGGATTTGCCTTTACTCTTGGCGAAAGTACATAATTCCTTGCCGCAACAGCCTGCGCTTTTAGTGCCTCAAGACCGAAATGAACAGGCATTTCGTTTGGCACAACTCCTTTTAAATATTCTTCAACTCCTAAAGAATTAACAATTTGAAAGTATCCTTCTTTGGGGCAAATAAGTTCGATTTGACCACGATACTGCGCATCTTTTCCTGCTCTTTTTAAACCTTTTATTCCAATAAGACCGTAATCGGTTTTAAAAATAACAGGTCCTGAAACCTTTGCAACGACATTATCTTCACTGTCTTTTAATACAAAAATTCTGCCGACCATAGAAATATTGACATTATCATTCAAGTCAAAAGTTTTTATGTAAGTTTTGTTGTTGTAAACTTCAAATTCGCCTGTGCCGTAGACAGAAACTTTGTCCCACAGATAGTTTGAAAAATTATGGCTCCCAATCCCGACACGAACTGTTTTTCCGTAATCAGGTTCTTGTGTTTTGAATGAATTAATTATTTTATTAATTTCGGGTGTGGTTTCCGCATAATCGGCCATAACAGGACAAGCCCATAACCCCAGCATCAATAACAATAAACCTAATCTCTTCATAGGTTTATTATATAACAAAATTTATTTCTGTTTATACCAAACTTTAAAATTATTTATTTGCGCTAATGCAGTCTGAAAATTTCCGTCGAAATATAACCCTCTGTCATCAAGAATGATATATGATGGAATTTTTGTACTTGTAACACCTTCAAAATATTTATCTAAATCATTATTGCGAAGCCATTTCCCAGCCGATTGTGTGTTTCTTGTTGTAAAAAGATACAATTTATAATTTTGTGCCAATTCTTTTACAAAATCGCTTGCTCCTTCCTTGATTTCAGGAATAAAATTTTCGTCATAATTCCCTTTATACTCATTAAGAACTCCGTCTAAATCGATGAGTATAGTAGGTTTGTATCTCATTTTGAACTTCTTTGTGTAATTTTGTATCAATATTCGTTACGTCTATATGTACAATGCTCCTATATAATAACGACTATTATCAAATCTGTCAATATATGTAAATATATGATTGGAGATTGATATGAGCGTTAGAAAAGATATAAAATTGTTACTTACGGAAAATGATTTGACAATTACCTATTTGGCTAAAGAATTGTCTAAATTAACCAATAAGAATTATTCACGTTCAAATATCTCACAAAAATTATCCCGTGGAACTCTGAAATATGAGGAGGCAAAACTTATAGGGCAAATTTTGGGATATGAACTTAAGTTTGTTAGAACAAAACCGTTTATCTGATTTTTTATTTAGTAAATACCCATGTTCCGTTGGGGGTTGTCGTTACTTTTGTTTTTGGGTTTTGACTTTGTTTGTTTTGGGCTTGTCCGTTTTGGTTTTGCGGGTTGTTTTTGTACCTGATTGTGAACTCTTGGTTTTGTTGTCTTTTTTCTTCTTTGCGTGCTTTTTTTTTTGCGAATTTTTACCTTTCTTAGACTTGGTTGATGAATCAAATACATTTGCCATCAAAGTTGAGGTATAAACAGGTGTGGTGTGTGCATAGTCAAAGAGAATTATTCCATTTGCGTTCATTTTTCTTGTTTCAAAAATTTGTCTTATCAAATCTTCGCTTGAACCACCCATGAATGTGACGAAAAGTCCGGCATACAATTCGGTATTAGATGATTTTATGCTCATAACATCGTTCATCATTGATGCAAGCATTTTTGAATCATATGTCAAAAACAGTGGCGTGAAACCGTCAATGTATTCATTTGATGACCAACTCCTCCAGTCTTGCTGTTTTGTTGCAAGTGCAGAGGCAATATCCGGGAAAATTACGGCACTTATGTATGTATTGTTTTCTTTGCCGAGTTCTCCTGCTTTTTTAACAAAATCTGTTATAATATTTCGTCTGTATGCATTCCAGTCGTACCACATTGCATCTGAAATAGTCAGTTCAACCGGATCTTTACCGTATTTTGATTTGAAATCGTTCCTTGCGTATTCGCTGAATCCCCATGCGCACATATCGTTGTGCGGATTAGAATTGGGGTATCTTATGTAATCAAGATTTATGCCGTCAGGCTTGTATTCTGTTATGATTTCTGTTATTAGTTCAAGCAAAAATTCCTGAACATTCGGGTTCGCCGGATCTAAAAAGTAACCGTTATGCTCGGAAACTGACATTGTTGCGCCGTAGCAATTTGCGCATTTTTTTGTTTTGTTTCCCCATTCAGGGTGTTGAGAAAGAATACTTGTTTGTGATAAATTTGGGTTTTTATTCCCGACATAAAAAGATTGAAACCAAGTGTGGACTTTTATCCCTCTTTTGTGGGCTTCTTCAACCCAGGTTTTTAACGGATCAAAGCCTTCAAACTGTTCGTTTTGAATGGTAAATCCGTATTTATTCATTGTTTTGCTCGGGAAAATAGTTTTTCCGTGGTAGTAGGTTTCGAGAAATACGTTATTAAATCCGTTATCTTTAAGTTTATCAAGAGTTGCAATAATTTGTTCGGGGGTAGTTTCTGTCGGTCTTACCCATACTCCTTTTAGTTCGGTGGGGATATATGGCAGAGAAGTTTTTATTGCCATGTTACCTTCTTCAATTGCATCTTGAGAATACTGTTTTAATGTATTCAAATCATTTTTTGAACTTTTTGCTTTTTCAAGATATTTTTGGGCATTTTCAATATGCTCCTGCGCTTTTGCGGGGTTATAATCGGGCATTGTTTGTTTATAATAGTCAACGATTGCCCTTGCTTCATTAATTTTTGCATCGGCATCATAGGTGTAACTTTCGGAAGTTGTGTAAACTGTTAGGGTTCTGTTTATTGTATCAACATAAATCTTTGACCCAACTGTAACATTTTGGCTAATCCAATTTTTTGCGCTCCCGTGTCCGCTTATCACTATTCCGTCTTTTGGGATTGCGCTGTCTGCACCGGAAAGAGAAGTTACAATATTGCCTTCCACTATTGCCTCAGTACCAAATTCGTTTGTTTGTGTATGTTCCCCGTAATTTGCCGTATAAATAACAAGCTTGTTCGGGCCTCTGCCACCGGGGTAATATCCTGTTGTTGAGGCGGGATCTATAAGGTTAACTTGGTGTGTTACCTGCTTAAAAATAACATCATTCGGACATATTTTTACGGGTTCAAAAGCTTTTAGCGTAGGGCAATTTTCTTCTTCCTGTGCAAATTCAATATTACTTTCCGGAGAAAAAACATCGCTGACTTCATCGGCAAAAGCCGGAGTAAACGTCAGTGAGATGGCAAATAATACTGTAAAAACTTTATTTGGTGTCATTTAGTAACGTAATCTCCTTTTGTAATATCCTGATTTTTCATATTCTTGTTTTACATTTTCGTTTATCTTATTTAAGAGTTCACTGTCTTTTGGATTTAATTCAAAACTCTTTTTATAATAGAGGTTTGTTCTTTGAATATCCCCAAATCTTTCATAGATTTTTCCTAATTTTTTAAGTGTATCAGAGTCTTCCGTTTTTCCGTATTTCAGTGCATTTTGATAATATTCAAGTGCTTTTTTATATTGTTTTCTTTTGTAATAAAATTCTGCAAAATAGTGATTCGCATCGGGATTTTTATAATTTAACCCCAAAGCCCTGTAATAATAAGCTTTGGCATAGGCATCATTTTGTTGTAAATCATAAATTCTCCCAAGTTGGATACAAGGGTATGCATCTGCTTTGTCCAAATTAGACAAAATATAATATTGAGCTTCGGCTTCTTGCAGATATTTTTGTGTTTCTTCATTATTTTGGCTTTCTAGTGCCATTTGAAAATATCTGTCAGCCGAAATTCTGGTTTCTTTGGCATTAAATTTTGAGTAATCAACAACTAAACTGTTTTCTTCTTTGTCAAGAGCATAAACATTGTACCCGTAGTTACCTGATAGTAACAATGCCGATATTATTGCCAATATGACAAACAAAAAATTACAAATCTGATGCTGATGGTTCAGGTTTATTGTCATGATGATAGAATGAATAGTCGTCTTTAGCTGGGTCTAAATATGCATGGAAACGCTTCCACCACCTGACCGGAGCCTTAGAACTTTTGAATTTAATTTCTTCACTTGAGTAAAATTCTTCACCCAGCGCTCTTGCACGGCTGACATTAACGGTATCGTAAATTTGTTTTGAATAACCGTTGTTTTGCAAATATTCCTGAGTCATTGTTCTGTCAACCGAAATTGCACACTGAGCCTGAATTTGCATAGATAAAACAATTATCGCAACAAGTAATAATTTTATTTTCATAAGCACCTCTCAACCCTTATTATAATAATTTTTGAAAGTCTGTACAACTATATTATAAATTGTTTACAATATTTTGGCATAGATTATTTGTAGGATTAATTTATGCTAAAATACTTATATGAATTCGGGCGTTAAAAAAAGTTTTAAACTGAACGGAGAAATCGAAATTCCGTCTGACAAGTCGCTTTCTCACAGGGCGGTTATGTTTTCGACACTTGCAAAAGGAAAATCTGTTATAAAAAACTTCTCAAAAGGGCAAGACCCTCATTCATCACTTGAAATCTGTAAATCTCTTGGTGCAGACATAAAACAAGACGGTCAGACCGTTATTGTAACTTCAACAGGGATTTTAAAAAAGCCTGAATGTGAATTGTACTGCGGTAATTCAGGAACGACAATGCGTCTTATGGCAGGAGTTTTGGCGGGTCAAAATTTCAATTCCGTTTTAACGGGGGATGAAAGCCTTTCAAGACGACCGATGAAACGGGTTATTGAACCACTCTCTTTGATGGGTGCAAATATTGTTTCAACGGATTTTCACGCACCGTTAAATATAACAGGAACTGAATTAAATGCGGTAACTTACGAATCAAAAATTGCTTCGGCACAGGTCAAATCGTGCGTTTTACTTGCAGGACTGTTTGCGCACGGGGTTACTAAATATAAAGAAATTTACCCCTCAAGAAATCATACAGAAATTATGCTTGGTAATATGGGGGCAAATCTCTGTTATGAAAATGATTATATCTGTATAGAAAAATCTGAATTAAAACCGTTAGAAATCAATATTTGCGGTGATATTTCGTCTGCGGCATATTTTATTGTGGCAGGTTTAATTGTTCCAAATTCAAAAATTATTTTGAAAAATATCGGCTTAAACCCGACTCGTTCAGGTATTATAGAAGTAGTTAAACAAATGGGCGGGGATATTGAAATTCTCGATCAAAGAGATGTTTGCGGGGAAATTGTCGGAGATATTAAGGTTGAATATTCACCTGATATGAACGGGGTCGAAATTTCAGGGCAAATCATTCCGACACTTATTGATGAAATCCCTGTTATTTCGCTTCTTGCAACTCAATGCAACGGGCAGACTGTTATAAAAGATGCGCAGGACTTGCGCAACAAAGAATCCGACAGAATAAAAACGACAGTTACCGAACTTTCAAAACTCGGAGCGCAAATACAACAAACCCAAGACGGAATGATAATTAATGGCAAAACGAATTTGAACGGCGGAGTTGAAACAGAATCATACAAAGACCACCGTCTTGCAATGACACTTTATGTTGCAGGTTTGATTTGCGAAAAAGAAATTTCAATTAAAGATTTTGAGTGGGTAAATATTTCATTCCCCGAATTTTTGGATTTGTTTGAAAGTTTAAAATAAATTAACATTCCCTCTTGCAAATGAGAATTGTTCGTGATAATTTAATCATACAGTTCCGAACTGCGGATAAAAGTTCATAAATAATTGAGCAAAATTAAATCCGTAAGCGGTGTAATAGATAGAAATACTGCCCGATGAACTGCGGGTAAGTTTCACAAAAAAGGAGACACAAAATGTCAATGACAGATCCGATAGCAGATATGCTTACAAGAATCAGAAACGGTGCTCAGGCATCTCATCCGAGCGTTGATGTTCCGTCTTCAAAACTTAAAGTTGCTTTGGCAAAAGTTTTGAAAGAAGAAGGTTACATCGAAAATTACGAAGTCAAAAAAGCAGGTAAATTTGATGTTATTACAATTACTTTGAAATATGATTCAAATAACAAACCTGTAATTACAAAGTTGGTAAGAGTTTCAAAACCCGGTTTAAAAACTTACTCAAAAGCTAAAAATCTGGAAAAAGTTTTAGGCGGTTTGGGTATTGCTGTTGTTTCAACAAGCAAAGGCTTAATGACAGACAGAAAAGCAAGAAAAGAAAACATCGGCGGCGAAGTTCTTTGCTATGTATACTAACGAGCCCGAGCAGAGCCACGAGCGTCAGCGAGAGTCCGACAATTATGTCAATAATGAATATTTTGACTAATTGGAGGCGGTGGCGTTTAAGGCGAGGGCGAAGGAAATCAGATTCTGAAACAAGTTCAGAATGACTTACAGGGAATAATTGGTAGAAAATCCCGAGAATTATTACAATATACCAAAAGGAGAAATTAAAAATGTCAAGAATAGGTAAAAAACCAATCGAAGTACCTCAGGGTGTTGAGGTAAAAGTAGAAGGACAAACAGTTACTGCAAAAGGACCTTTGGGAACAGAAGTTGTAGAAGTTCGTCCTGAAATAGCCGTAAAATTAGACGGTAACGTAATTACTTTAACAAAAGTCGGCACATCAAGAGAAACAGATGCTTTCTACGGTTTATCAAGAACTTTGGTAGCAAATGCTGTAACAGGTGTAAAAGACGGTTTTGTTAAAAAACTTGAAATCAACGGTGTAGGTTACAGAGCGCAAATGCAAGGCAAGACTTTGAATATGGCTCTTGGATATTCGCATCCTGTTGATATTGTTCCTCCGGAAGGAATTACCATTACTGTTGAAAACAACACTCTTATCACTGTAAAGGGTGCAAATAAACAGATGGTAGGCGATATTGCCGCTTTAATCAGATCAAAACGTCCGCCTGAAGTATACAAAGGAAAAGGTGTTAAATACGAAGGCGAATACATCAGACGTAAAGTCGGTAAAGCCGGTAAGAAATAAGGTAGTTGTAGGCGAGTGTAACGAGCCGTACAAATACCTTATCCCGAACTTGTTTCGGAATATAGCACAGAAAGGAAAGACATGCTTAATCCTGTTCAGAATATTACCTTTGGCGGAATTTATGATTTAGTTGTTCCGAATGGAACACCGAAAGACAAAATAGATGCTAAAGCAAACCAAATTCAAAAAATAATTAATGATAATCTTGATGCAGATAAAAACAAATTATATCAGGTTGTCGCTTTTGAGGACAGAATAAGATTTGTAAGTGCAATAGATAACCCGAATATTATATCAAATTTATTTGAAGTAATTGGCGGTGAGAATTTGGCAAGACAATATATAAACAGGAACAGGCAGGAATACAGATTAAATTTACAAGCATAACAAAGCCCGTATAAACTCTTGAAAGCGGTTTTTCAAGCAGGTTTGGGCAGAAAGGATAAAATAAAATGATTAAACAAAAAGAAAGAAAACCGATTGTACAAAAAAGACACAGAAGTATCAGACTGAAAGTTTCAGGAACAGCTGAATTTCCAAGACTTGCAGTATACAGAAGTACAAAACATATTTACGCACAGTTGATTGATGATGAAAACCATGTAACACTCGCTTCAGCATCTTCAAACGACAAAGATTTGAAAGAAAAACTTTCAAACGGCGGAAATATAGAGGCTGCAAAAGTTGTCGGTGAAGCAATCGCTCAAAAGGCAAAAAAAGCAGGTATCGAATGTGTCGTATTTGACAGAGGCGGATTCCTGTATCACGGCAGAGTTGCTGCTTTGGCAGATGCTGCAAGAGAAGCAGGCTTGATGTTTTAAAATGCGAGAGCCGGTGTGGAGCAACGGGTCGGCTTTTTGAATAACAAGACGAGCAGGTTGCGAAACATTATATGACCGCCGTTGCGAACGAAACAAAAGTGAAGTGAGCGGAGCAATCTTTGATTGCACAGGCGGAATAACATTCATTTATTGTTGGACGTAAATACTAAAACATAAAAAAAGCAGGTCGGCTTTACCAAGCCGACCTGCTTTTTTTATTAATTAACTTCCCTTTTTTTATCAAAAGTTCTATAATTAATAAGATTAAACATGCTTACTTGGGAGAGAATTAGAGGAAAATGGACAGATATTGTTTTGAACTTATAACAGGTCCTATGAGCTGCGGAAAGACTGAAGAACTTTTGCGCAGGGTCAGAAGATGTATTATTGCAAAGAAAAAAGTTGTAGTTATTTCGCCTGATGTCGATACAAGAGCGGGCGGAGATTATATCGAGTCCCGCAACGGTCTGTGGCTTGATGCAGTTAAGGTTAAACACTCCGTTCAGATTATGAGCGCAGTTAAAGATGCCCAAATAGTTGCAATAGACGAGTTACAATTTTTTGATAAAAACATTGTTCAGGTGATTTCAAAGCTTATGAGTGAAGGTAAAAAAGTAATTGGAACGGGTTTAGAGTTGGATTTTAAAGCAGAACCGTTTGGCTCAATGCCTGAACTTATGTGTATAGCAACAAAGGTGGATAAGTTGCATGCCGTTTGCATGAAATGCGGGTGTGAAGAAGCAACGCGTACCCAAAGACTTATAGACGGCAAGCCTGCGGATAAAAATTCACCGCTTATTATGATAGGCGGTGATGAAACTTATGAAGCAAGATGTATAAAGTGTTACGAACTTCCTGATGTTAAGAAAAAGGCAGGATTTTTGGGCTTAAAAGTTTTACAGTTCAAAGAAAATTAATCCTTTTTCTAATACATTTACTCCTTGACTATTTCACATTTTCCCTTAATTGTGTTAATATAGTACACAAGATAACGGAACTTTTACGTAATAATTTCGTCTTATAGGTAAGGTGGAATTATTGGAGGTTTATAAACATGAAAAATTCTATAAAGAAGTGCGCAGTATTTTTGGGTTTGTTTTTAATTTCATTTGCCTGGGCAATAGGCTCAAATGTTCAGGCTGCAACTCCTGTTGAAATGTATGACAATGTATGGCGTTTGATTAATACAAAATATGTTGATCAGACAAATAATGAACAAAACTGGGCAAAATGGCGCCACAAATACGATAAAATGCTTTTGACCGATGAAGATGCCTATGTCGCAATAGATACAATGGTCGCAAGTTTAAACGATCCTTATACAAAATTTTTAAATCCGAAAGAATTTCTTGAAGAAACGAGTTCTATCAAGGGTTCACTAAAGGGTATCGGTATTCAAATCGGTATGAAAGACGGCAAATTGATGGTTATTGCGCCGATTGAGGATACTCCTGCCGAAAAAGCGGGGTTGCTTGCCGACGATGAAATTTTGGCAATTGATGGCAAAAGTACAAAAGGTATAACAGTTGATAAGGCGGCAGACCAAATCAGGGGGGAAGAAGGAACGCAGGTAACTTTGCTAATTAAACGTAAAGGGGTTGAACAACCTATACCTTATACAATTACAAGGGCAGAAATTGAAATTAAATCTGTTACCCAAAAAGTGTCAACTGATATAAAAATGCCTGATGATATTTGCTATATAAGACTAAGCTCTTTTATCAGCAGGAATGCATCAAAAGAAGTGCGGGAAATTATTTTGAATAACCCCGACAAAAAATCGTTTATTCTTGATTTACGTTCAAACCCGGGCGGACTTTTGAGTAATGCAATATATATTTCTGATATGTTCTTAAAAGGTGGGGATATAGTTGCAACTGTTGATCGTGATGGTTATAAAGAAACCCAAAAGGCCTCTAATGCACTGTTAACAACAAAACCGCTTGTTGTATTGCTAAACAAAGGTTCGGCTTCAGCAAGCGAAATTTTCTCCGGTGCGATGAAAGATAACAAACGTGCGGTTCTTGTCGGGACACAGTCTTTCGGTAAAGGGCTTGTTCAGGAAATCAACAAACTTCCGAATAATTCAGGCATAAATATTACCATTCAGAAATACCTGACTCCGAACGGGACAGATATTCACAAAAAAGGTATCACCCCTGATGTAGTTGTTGAACTGACCGACGAACAGATTAAAAACAAAGATGATGCTCAGCTCAAAAAAGCAATAGAAATTGCCCACGAACTTCAAACCGGTAATTACGTTGTGTCAAAGTAAAATATTTTTCCCTCCCTTTTGGGAGGGTGTCGCGAGCAGGAGAGGGTTTTGTTAAATAAGGTGAGGAATATCGCACCTTATTTATTGCAATAATTAAATAATGATTAATGGTAAGGTTTTAGATTTATGTTTGTTTTATAATGTTGTCATACAGATTTTGAAGAAAGGGACAACACTATGTGGGATTATTCCGAAAAAGTTATGGATCACTACCGTAACCCAAGAAATGTCGGCACAATTGAAGATGCCGATGCTGTTGGCACAGCAGGTTCTTTGGTTTGCGGAGATCAGTTAAAAATATATTTAAAAATCAAAGACAATATTGTAACCGATGCAAAATTTCAGACTTTTGGATGCGGGAGTGCGGTTGCAAGTTCAAGTATATTAACAGAAATGATTATCGGAAAATCCGTTGATGAAGTTAAAAAGATTACCAATAAAGATATTGCAGACCAGCTCGGCGGACTTCCGCCCGAAAAAATGCACTGTTCGGTTATGGGCTATGAAGCATTAGAAGATGCGTTTAAAAACTACGAAAAAGACGGTTATGTATCTTTAGATGAAGTTCAGGCCGAAACCAAAGAAAAAATGGTTTGCACCTGTTTTCAGGTTACAGATAAAGTTATACTTGATGCAATTAAAACGAACGGACTTAAAACCGTAGAAGAAGTAACCAACTACACCAAAGCGGGCGGTGCCTGCGGAAGATGCAAAGGTGAAATTCAAAAAATTATTGATAATTATTACAACGGAACACCCGAAGTCAAAAAAGAAGAAAAAATGACTTCAACTCAGTGGATTTTAAAGGTTAACAGCATAATCGAAAGTCAGATTTCGCCCGAACTTAACAAAGACGGCGGGGATATTGAACTTGTTGATATAAAGGACAAAGATATTTATGTCAAACTTAAAGGGATGTGTTCGGGGTGTAAAAATTCAACAATGACTTTAAAAATTTTTGTTGAAACAACGCTTAAACACGCACTTGGCGATGATATAAATGTCATAGAGGTAAAATAATGGATAAATTGATATATTTAGACAACAACGCAACCACAAAAACTGATGAACGTGTGCTTGAAGAAATGATGCCGTATTTTAAGGAAGAATACGCAAACCCTTCAAGTATGTATGATTTTAGTAAAAAATCTTCCCGTGCAATAAAGGAAGCAAGAGGAAAACTCAAAGATTTTTTGGGTGCAAATGATGAAAAAGAAATTATTTTTACATCATGCGGAAGTGAAAGTGCAAACACCGCCATAAAAGGCTGTCTTGCAAATACCAAGAAAAAACACATTATAACAACAAAAATCGAACACCCTTGTGTTTTGAATGTCTATAAATATCTCGAAAAACAGGGGTATAAAGTCGATTATATCGGGGTAAATTCTAACGGAGAACTTAATACCGATGAATTATCACACCTTATAAACGACGATACCGCGTTAGTTTCTGTTATGTGGGCAAACAATGAAACCGGTGTAATTAACCCCATAAAAGAGATTTCGCAGATTATCAAATCAAAAAATCCTGAAACAAAATTTTTTGTTGACGGTGTTCAGGCAGCAGGAAAAATTCCTATGAACGTTGTTGAAAACGGAATAGATATGTTAGGAATTTCCGGTCACAAACTTCACGCGCCAAAAGGTGTCGGGGTGTTGTATGTTAATTCAAAAACAATGATTTCCCCGATGATTATCGGCGGACATCAGGAACGCGGCAAACGCGCGGGAACGGAAAATGTGCCGTATATTGTCGGTTTAGGCAAAGCAGCAGAACTTGCATCAGACAATTTGGAATACGAAATGACCGAAGTTGCAAGACTGCGTGACAAGTTGGAAAAAGGTATTTTACACAATATTTATAACTCAAGAGTAAACACAGGACTTGCAAAACGTGTACCAAATACCACAAACATCGGATTTGAATACATCGAGGGCGAACTCATTTTGCTCCATTTGTCAGATTTAGGCATCTGCGCATCATCAGGTTCTGCCTGCACATCGGGTTCGTTAGAACCAAGTCATGTCTTAAGAGCTATGAATGTTCCGTTCACGGCGATTCATGGCAGTATAAGATGGAGCCTGAGCCGTTTTACTACCGAAGATGAAATCGATTATGTCATAGAAAAACTACCGAAAGTCATTGACGATATAACAAAAATTTCGCCCTATCAGGCGGAATTAAAGGCTTTGAGAGAATTGAAATTAGTTAATAAATAAGGAGAATTAAGTATGAAAAAGTTTATTGCGCTGGGCATTTTATGTTCGTTTATTTTGTTTGGCTCTGTTGCGGGGGCAAAATCTGCGCAGAAGTATTTTTGCGAATTTGAGTATAATCACACATATTATTCATTGATTTACACCGTGGGGAACGACGAAGCACTGATGGGTGAATGCAATAATTCGTTTTTCTACCGCACTCAGGAAGATAAAGACATCTGTATAAATAAACAAAAGAAAATGATAGAAATGTATAAAAACGGCAAGTGTAAAAAATTAGTTGAAAAGAAAATGACAATAGACGGTTCAAATTGTCTTGTTCAACTTGCATGGAAAAATCTTTATACCTATTCCTGCAGTGGTGGTTCAAGTTCAACCGCGATGGAAAAAATCAGAAAGAAATATAAAAAATAAGAGAAATTTAAATATTAAAAATAAGCACTTTGTCTTACGGCGAAGTGCTTATTTTTTGTCTGATAAGTAATTTCAGGCTTTCATTTCCTTTTGTTTTGTTTATAAGTTCAAGTGATTTAAAATTAGGTTTTGCGCCCGCATTAATTATAAATTCGGCAATTTCGTACTGCTTATTTTTCAGTGCATAATTAACCGCACTTTGATTATTTATAGCCGCATTCAGGTTCACATTGTATTTGATAAGCAGTTGAATAGCCTTTGAATCATCTTTTTTTACGGCATAGAATAACGGGTTAGTTTCTGCGGGGTATAAAAGGCCCTTTTTGGGAGATATTCTGTCGGGATTTGCTCCGTATTGAAGCATCATTTCCGCGGTTTTATATTTATTATTTTTAATTGCAAGAATTAAATTGTCGGAATAATTTGGGCTCCAGCCCTTTTTTAGCAATATTTCAAGTATATCTGGCATATCATATTTTATGGCATTTTGGGCAAGAATATCATTTGTCAGATATCCATGCGGAAATCTTTCATGATTTATCATCACAAGTGCTGATTTATGTTTGTTATTGCAAATTGCGTATGTAAGAATATCATTTCTTATACTTGCATAACTTGCACCATAATTTAGCAATAAAGTAACCATTTGAGCATTATCGTTTTTTACTGCAATTTCCAAAAGTGCCGGCTTATCATATCCGCGGTAAATATTCGGATTTTGCCCTGCCTGCAAACATTCTTCAGCGTTATCAATATTGTTTTCGGTAACCCATTTCGCAAGTCCCAATTTTAATATTCTTTCATGGCCAATCTGTCCTCTTGCCCGAATGACTTCATCGCTTAACTTAACAGGATTTTCACACATCGCAGGCATTACTGTTAAATTTAAACAAATTAACAAAAATAATAAGATGTATTTTTTCATAGTGCAAAACCTCTGTTACCGCTTATGATTCAATTCTAATTTATATCTACGTCAGAAACGGACATAAAAATCCTTGAATTGTCAAACTTTTGTCGTAGGACAAAAGTAGTGTTTTTTGCTTTTTTAATATTCACAAATTATAGAATTAAAATTTTTCTTTATAAAATTTATTCTGCATAAGAGGAGAAATTTTATGAAAAAAATAATTCTAATTCTGGGTCTGATACTTGCTTGTAACTGTGTTTGGGCAAGTAATCAAACTATTGATAAAATAGAAAAATCAATTTACGGTTTTACTTTTGAAAATGAAAATGATATTTCACGTCTAAATAGGATTGAACAAAAAGTTTATGGTAAATCGCAAATCGGCAAAACCGATTCAAGGATTGCGAAACTGTCTAAAGACCTTAATGCAGACCAAATGGGTAAAGAAATTGCGCCAAAAGAAGATACTTTTATGACTGAAGATGATTATATAACTTATGAAAAAGACCCAGAAGATGCTGATATGATGGATTATCCGGCAATAGACGAACTTGAAAATCAGGTGTTTAAAAAAGTTTCGAAAGGTCAAGATATAAAAACAAGACTTTCAAATCTGGAGCGAAAAACTTTTAATAAGACATATGACAATGATGATCTTTCAATTCGTGTCGATCGCCTTAAAGCTCAGTTAAAACCGCAAAGTTTTTTGTCTAACGGTATGCATCAGCAGGAAAATGATTTTTATACTCAAATTCCTGATAAACTTGCGCAGGACTATCATTTAGACAGTTATGACCCGTATGATTTTGATTACAATTCTTATAATAACCGCTATAATTCGTATAGTGCCCCAAAAACATCTCAAAGTTCAAAGCCGTTAAATCTTTCAAAAATCGAAAAACATATATATCATAAAAAATTTGATAACGAGCCGACATCTGAGCGTTTAACAAGAATTGAGAACTCTGTTTTCGGTACGAGTTTCCCTGATGATAGTGATTCAGAACGAATGCAAAGGTTATCAAGTGCAATTCAGGCACAAAAATCATCTTCCCATTACGACAGCGACAAGTGGAGCAGAAACATGGCAACTGCCTTTCAAATTGGTACGCTTATTTTGATGGTGCTTGCATGCATATTATAATTCGACGTCTGATTCTTGAATTGGCGCCCCGATTACACGTTCAATTTCAGCAGCATTGATGTTGTAATTTAATAAAACATTATAATAATCAAGTTGGGCATTCAGGTAGGTATTTTCAGAATCTTTAAATTCAATAGCATCACCCAAGCCGACTTGATAACGTCTGAACGCCTGATACTGTTGCTCTTTCGCTTGTTGAAGCGCAAGTTTTGCAACCCTTATACTGTCAAAAGAGTTCATAAGACTTATGTATGCGCTTTTTACATCAAGATAAACATCCTGTTTCTCTTTTTCGTAATCAGCAACGGCTTTTTTGTAGGTGGCGGTTGCTTCATCAACCTGTTTTTTGAGTTTCATAAGGTTAACACCTGAATATTCCAATTGAGCACCGAACTGATAACCGGAGTCATTATTTATTTCACGTCCGCCGTACATAAAAGAGCCAAACGCACTCAAATTTGGAGTATATGCTCTTTTTGCCGAACGAACGGCAAGCTCAGCCGCATCCATTCTTTTTTTTGCGGATAAAAGTGACGGGCGGGATTCCTGTGCGGTTTGAATTAAATCTGCAAAATTAACTATATATTCTTTTGTATTCAGTTTGTCTTTAAGTACAACACCTGCAAGTTCAGGAATACCGACCGCATTGGCAAGTTGCACCGCTGCAAGTTCAAGCGTATTTTTTGCTTTAATTTCGTTAAGTTGTGCTTTCCCAAGGTTGTATTCAGCATAAGTAACATCAATTTTCGGTTTATTGCCGATTTCAAAGTATGCTCTTGCCTGTTTAAGTTGAAGTTCGTAATCTTTTACCGTTTCTGCGTAAACGGCTTTTTGCAGTTTTGCAAAAATCATGTTATAGTAAGCGACTTTTACATTATAGATGACGTTTTCAATACTCGTTTCGGCATCATATCTTGTTGATTCGTAGATTTTTTCTGCGTTGTCAGCGATTGCTTTGGTTTTGCCAAAATCAAATAAAAGCATATCGGCAGAAATATTCGGGACATAAAACATATTGTATTTTTGCGGAATCATGCTTGCCATTTTTCCGCCCATTGTCATAAACATATCGTTTCTTGAATAACTCACCCCTGCCGAAAATGTCGGGAAATAATTACTCCAAGCTTGTCCGACTTTTGTTTTGTATATTTCAGCGTTGCTTATGGCTGACATAATTGTCGGGTTGTGAGTAATTGCAAGTTTTATGCAGTCATCTAAACTGACCTCCGCAGGAAGATTTGAGGTGTCATAAAAGTTGATTTTACTGTCAATTGTAGGGAATTTTGTTTCATACATTCCTTCTGCTTCCTGTGAGGATTTTTTCTTTGAGGTATCTTTGATTTTTTGTTTTTTTGCCTCCTGACGTTTATTGAATTTGTGTTTCTTTTCAGGCTTGATAATCTGCACAGGCTCAACATTTTGAATAGCTTGTTTATTGCCTAAAACTTTTGCTTTGTCATTTTTAATCTGCTCCACAATTTCATCATCTGCCATGTTTATATTGACTTTTTTGGCAAATGATGTGTTCATGCCCATCAGTGCCAGCAAAATTATCAATGCTATATTAAAAATCTTTTTCATAATGTTTCCTTTATATGCAGGTCGGTGTGCCACGCCGACATTTTTATTCTTCATAAGTTAAATCTTGTTCTGTAATCGGGTGTTTTGGGAACCTGTCAACAAATTCCTGAACGATTACATAGAACGCAGGTGTTAAGACAGCACCCAAAGTAGCCGCCGCAACCATACCGCCAAATACCGTTGAACCGACTGATATTCTTGAATTTGCACCCGCACCGCTTGCAAATATCATCGGTAATACCCCGATAATGAACGCAAGTTCTGTCATCATAATCGCTCTGAAACGAAGTTTCGCCGCTTTCATAGCCGCATCACGAACAGAAAGTCCGTTATCTTCGTGCTCCGTTTTTGCAAATTCCACAATCAAAATAGACTGTTTTGCGGCAAGACCGATTAAAGTAATCATCCCGACCTGTGAATAAATATCAAATGCCTGATTTATCATTAATTGGAATATCAAAGCGCCCAAAGCCGCAACAGGTGAAATCAAAAGTACCGCAAACGGTATTGTGTAACTTTCGTACAAAGCAACCAAAAACAGATATACAAATGTGAGCGCAAAACATACTATCATAAGTGTTTGCCCTGATGCTTCCCTTTCCTGAGCCGAAGTACCTGACCAGTCAAATGTCATATCAGATGGCAGAACACGTTTTGCAACCGCTTCCATTGCATTCATCGCATCCCCCGAACTCTTACCCGGAGTCTGCTGACCCTGAATCTGAACGGAAGTATAAAGGTTGTATCTTGTAATTGATGCCGTACCGATGGTTTGCCTTAGAGTTACAAGCGACAGGACAGGAACCTGAACTCCTGCTCTGTTTGTAACATATATGCCTTCCAAATCGGTCGCTTTATCTCTGAATTTGCTCAAAGCTTGCAATTCAACTTTAAATACACGACCGTATTTATTGAAATCGTTTACATAATATGTCCCGAGCATTGAAGCAAGAGTAGCGTAAAGTTCCTGCAAATCAACATTTTGCGCCATTGCTTTTGCATAATCAATATCTAAAATGTATTGCGGAACATTTGCCTGAAACGTAGTGTTTACGTTTGAAAGCGATTTATCCTGATTTGCCTCCATAATGAGTTTATTTGCCCACTGCTCCATATCCTGCGCAGAATAATCGCCCTGCGAAAGCATCTGAAATTCAAAACCGCCCATCATACTCATACCCTGAATTGCAGGCGGAGAGAACGATATAATGGATGCCTCTTTTGTGTTAGCGGCAATTTGTCTAACTTTACTTAATATCGCAGTATGCGACAAATCTGTCGGACGTCCCTGAATTTTTCGTTTAATCCATCTTAAAGGTCCGATATTTCGGTAATCGTAGCCTTTTAAAAGTATGATTGCAAAAGCAGAGTTTGATGTTCCGTTACCGCTGAATACAGTAAGTCTTTCTTTATCAACCCCGTCAATTTCGCTGACCTGTGATACAAATCTGCGTGCGACTTCTTCCGTTCTCGGCAGTGATGCCCCGTCAGGCAGGGTAATACTTGCGATTAAAACCTTTTGGTCTTCATCGGGGATAAACCCTGTTGAGGTTATTTTAAACGATAATGCCGTCAGTAAAATTATTGCGATATAAAATATTATTGTTAATTTTTTGTTGTAAACGAATTTTTCTACAAATTCCATATAGAAATTTTCTAACTTATCAAACATTTCATTAAATTTTGAAACGTACCTTAAAGTTCTTCTGTTTATTCTGCTCAATATGTGTTTAAATTTTGCCTTAATTGATTTTTCATGAACATCGATTTCTTCATTATCATTTTTTCTGCCTAAAAAGTGTGAACACATTGCAGGGGAAAGTGACAGTGCGCAGATAGCAGAAATTGCGATAGAAACTGCAATACAAACCGCAAACTGCTTATACATAACTCCTGTCATACCTGTCATAAATATAATCGGTACAAATACCGCCATCAAAACCATTGCCATCGCAACAAGAGATGAACCGACTTCTTCCATAGTGAGTTGCGTTGCAACTATCGCCGATTTACCTTCTTCAATATGTCGTTTAACATTTTCAATTACAACGATAGCATCGTCAACAACTACCCCGACAGCAAGTACCAACGCAAACAAAGACAAGAGGTTTATTGACATGTTCATCATCTTTAAAGCAAAAAATGTACCGATTAACGAAACGGGAATTGTCGCACACGGTACAAGTGTTGCCATTCCGTCGCCCAAAAACAGATAAATAATCAATACAACAATTAAACCTGTCAAAAGAATGGTAAATTCAACTTCTGACATTGATTCTTCAATATAATCGGCATCGTCTTTGACAGTAATAATTCTTAGTCCGTTATTCATTCTTGAATTGAGAGCATCAACTTTTTTGTGAACTGCTTTGGACATATTTATAATATTTGCATCGGGCAACTGTGAAATGACAATAACCGCAGATGGTTTACCGTTAACCAAACCCAAATTCTGATAGGTCTGCGCACCGAGTTCGACTTTTGCTATATCTTTGATCTTTACGTTTGAACCGTCAATATTTGAACGAATAATTATATTTTCAAATTCTTTGACATCCTGCAGTCTTCCTTTTGTTTTTAAGGTAATCTGCAACGCCTGTTCATCATCTGTCGGTCTTTGCCCCAATGCACCTGCCGTTACCTGCGTATTTTGGGCAAGAATTGCCGCTCTGACTTCACTTGTTGAAATGTTTAACCCCGCCATTTTTTGAGGGTCAAGCCATATTCTCATTGAATAATCGCCTGAGCCGAAAACAGAAACATCCGCGACACCTTCAACACGTTTCAGTTCGTCTTTTACATAAATAGAACCGTAGTTTGTCAAATCTAACTGCGACCAGTTCCCTCTTTCGGGAATAAGTGTGAGAATTAAAGCACCCGAAGCCGCCGACCTGCTTACCGCCGTAACCCCCGTTCTTTGTACATCCTCAGGCAGTTGGGACTGAACCTGCTGGATTCTGTTTTGCACATTCATAAGGTTTACGTTTTTATCCGAACCGACCTTAAAATACATCCTTAACTGATACATTCCGTCATAACTTGTGGATGTCATATATGTAAGGTCTTCGACCCCGTTTAGTTTTTCTTCCAAAACCGTAGCAACCGAAGATTCAACAACCTCCGCACTTGCGCCCATGTAGTTTGCACTGACCATAATTTGAGGAGGTGTAATATCAGGGTAACTTTCCTGCTTTAACCCCGCCAAAGATATTAAACCCATTAAAACTATACAGATAGAGATTACAAGCGCAAATCTCGGTTTTCTTATAAAGAAATACAGTTTATTTTTATCAAATATTTTTTTCATTTTTTTAATTATTTCTCTTCTTTTTGTTTTTTATCGTATTCTTCTTTTGTCAAGATTTTAACCTTTTGTCCCTCAACATTGATGTTTTGGACACCTGCGACAACAACTTTGTCCTTTTTGTTTAAGCCGGATTCTACTATCCAATTATTATCAATTTCATCGGAAACTTTAATATCCTTGCGGACTGCCTTGTTGTCCTTATCCACAACCCATACATAATAACCGCTCATAGCATCACCTTTTGTGCAGGCCTGCGGAACGGTCATATATTTGAATTTCTGCGGGGAAATAAGAGTTACTTTCATATAATCACCCGGCACTAACCAGCCTTTCGGGTTTTCAAAAGTCGCTCTCATCTGGATTGAACCCGAATTTTTGTCTATCTGGTTATCTACAAAATCAATTACTCCGATTTTGTCATACCATTTCCCTCCCTCAAACTGGACTTTAACCTCTACATCTTTGAATTTGTCGCTTGCTTTCAACATTTTGACAAAGTCAGACGAACGCAGACTAAATGTTACATAAACGGGGTCTATACTTGAAACATTGACTAAAGGCCCTGATGTGAGTGATACATAATTGCCCTCTGTAATTTTTACTTTGCCTATTCTTCCGTCTATCGGTGATTTTATTGTTGTATAACCTAAATTAACCTTTGCAAGTTGCAGTTTTTGTCTTGCCGCATCCAAAAGTGCCTGATTCTGGTTTCTTGATGCAAGTGACTGGTCAACATAAGAATGGCTGACCAAATCCTCTTTAATCAGTGCATTTGCCCTGTCTAATTCCTGTTGGGAGTTCAATAAAAGTGCATTGTACTGATTAACCGTAGCCTGCGAATTTTTAACCTCCAACTGAAATTCCTGTGGGTCTATCTGAAAAAGCACCTGATCTTTTTTTACAAAATCGCCCTCATTAAAATATTTTTTCTGCAAAAAACCTGCAACGCGTGCCATAACATCAATGGAATACTTTGCCTCAACACGACCTGTTGATTCAGCGCTGACGTAAGAATTTTCATTGACGGGGTAATTAACGACAACTTCTTTGGGCATCTTCATCATTTGTTGCATAATAAGCCCTGTCGCAAGACCTGCAGTTTTGTTATAAACAATAGGTACGATGATAATTATCAAAACAAGTATTGCAAGTTTTTTCCTTGTCATTTTAATATTAAATTTCATAAGTTCTCTCCAAGTTGGTTTTATATTATAAATACAACCATGAAAACAGTGCTTTTTCAAATATTATGTATTTGAGGTAAAAAATTCCAAAATTTTGTCATTGTAGCGGTTATTGTTTGCGCTGAACGGAAAAACTTCTCCGCCAAATTCTTTTTTGACATGCGCTAATGCCTGCGCAACTTTGTTGTGCGAAGATATGCAGTCAGTCTTTGTTACAACAGTTATAATCGGCAAATTGTACGCCAAAACCCATTCTCTCATCTGATAATCGTTTTTTTGAATTTCGTGCCTGCCGTCAATCAACTGAACAAGACACTTTATATCCTCACGTTTTAGCAGATATTCTTCAAGATTTTTTTGCCACCTGTTTTGAACCTCTTTTGACACTTTGGCATACCCGTACCCCGGTAAATCCGCTATCATAAATTTGCCACTGAAATTAAAAAAGTTTATCAGCCTTGTTTTCCCCGGGGTGTTAGAGGTTTTTGCAAGTTTTTTATTGTTTGCAAGCCCGTTGATAAAAGACGATTTACCCACATTTGAACGCCCCAAAAGCGGAAATTCGGCAAGGCTAAAGTTCGGACACTGTGAAAGTTTTTCCGCACTAATTACAAATTTTGCCTGCATAAAGTTTGCCATAAATTTACTCCTTTGATGTTTTCTGCTTTTGCTCTAAGAGTTTCTTTTTGTACAAAACTGTCTGGAATAAATTGTACATTTTAGGGTTATTTACAAGCGTGAGTTGGGTTTTGCCGTTTACAAAATCGATATTAAACGATTTTTCTTTAGCGAAAAAATTCTCACCTTCAATATTGACAATCTGAAACAACCCCTTAGTAAGTATGCTGAGCGGTTCTTTGAGAAAAGTTTCAAATGTTCTTCTGATGTCAAATTTTTTCTTTTTCATATCCCTATTTTAAATAAAAGGCCGGTATGTTTCAATAACATAAAAATACCAGCCCTCTATTTCTTAATTTTGTTTTTATTAAATTACATCTGCTGAGAGAATACTTGAATTCTCTGTTCAACTGCAGCCTTATCGGAAGCATTAGGTGCTAAAGACAAATACTGTTTGTAGTATTTAATTGCGCCCTCATAGTTTTTCTCTGCTTCGTAAGCCTGTGCTTTAAGTTTTGCAATTGACGGAGCATTGTGATAGAAATCGATTGCTCTGTTGCAGTATTCGATAGTTGATGCGTAATTGCCTTCTTTGAACTGTCTTAAAGCAATTTCAAAGAATTCGTTTGATTTCATTTCGCACAAATCGATGTAGTGCAAACCATTGAGTGCAATTTTGTTGTTCGGATCGGACATCAGGACTTTTTCTAAAGCCTTTCTTGCTGTTCTGAACTGTTTATGCTGAACAAGAATTTCAGATAAATACAATTCATCATCAATACTGTTTGCAAAGTTGATGGCATTTTCGAATGTATAAACAGCATCAGATTCACGACCGAGTGATAAATAAGCCTCACCTTTAATAACCGTATCAACCAGACTGTTTGATGCGGACTGAACAATGTAATTGAGGTTATCTTCAGTCATTTCAAGCTGGTGAGTAAGTTTACCCAGCTTAATTTTTGCAAGATGAAGTTTCAAATCGTTAGGAGTTCTTTGAATAGCCTCATTTACATAGTCATAAGCCAAATAAACATCTTTGTTTGTGGTGAAATCTCTTGAATCTGCCGTATCTCTTGCCATTTCGTAGTAAGTGTTTGCAAGACCTACGATAGCGGCATTGTTATATGTTGCATCACCCAAAAGTCTTGAATAATATTCCAAAGCCTGCTGATATTTCTTTGTTTCCAAAGACATATTACCGACTCTGTAAATACCTTCTTTGTAGTTCGGGTTCAAAATAATTGCTGTTTTTAATTCTTCCATTGCAAATTCGTGGTCTGCACGACGTTCGTAAACACCTGCCAAATTTACATAAGGTCTGAAGTTTTCAGGTTTTACATATTTTGCTTTTTTGAAAGAATTGATAGCAGCCGCCTGGTTACCTTGTTTTAAGTATAACTCACCCTGCAAATTCCATCCCGGAGATGATTGCGGATTAATATGGAGTGAGTGATTTAACCAAGTCAACGCTTTTGTATAGTCACCTCTGCGTGCTTCAACCTGCCCCATGTGGTACATTGATGTAGCATTGTGAGAGTTGCATTTGATTGACTGTAAGTAATATTTTTCAGCCTGATCTAAATCACCGTCAAGCATTGCAATATTACCCAAATTATCGTAAGCAGGCGCAAATTGCGGGTTGATTTTTAATGCAACTTTGAACAAATCAGCGGCATCTTTTTTGTTGCCGAGTTTTAAAGTTGCAACACCCATTGCGTTGTATGCTTCAAAATATGTGCTATCCAAATCAACTGCCTTTACAAATTCCTGAATAGCGGCATTTGAAAGGTTTGTGATGTTCTTGATATATTCAACGTCTGATGAAGTTTCTCTCATCAGGTAAACAAGCCCCTGTGCGTAGTGGAACTGAGGATTATTCGGATATTTTTCCAGTAATTTATCAAGTTCCGATTGTGCCGGAGCAAGTTTCCACTGCTTAGCAAATGACATCAACTGCAAAGCTTTTGCTTCCAAGTCATTTGGGTTCTTTTGCAAAATCTCTTTCAACTTCGCATCTGCTTCTGCGTAGTTGGTGTATTCAATCATTCTGCCAATATCAACATAATTCTTAGATATTCCTCCTTTTAGAGGTTCTGCAGAAAATGACGACGGAGCAAAAAGAACACATGAAGTCAAAATCATAGACGTTACTAACAATTTCTTACAATTCATTGTTTTCTCCTAACCTTTTATTGCTTAATATTATTCCAAATCTTATGAAGATATTGTATAATAGTTAAGATAAAAAAGCAATAGAGTTAACAAATGGCATTAAATTCAAATTCAAAACAAGATTTAGAAGATTTTAAAGTGTATCTTCTGGCAGAAAAGAATTTCTCGGAACACACTGCAAAAGCCTATTATTCAGACATTTTGAGTTATATAATATGGCTTGATGAACAGGGTTGTGAAGGGGTTGATTTTAACAAAATCAGAGATTATCTGCACTTTATTCAGAAGTATGACTACAAAAAAACAACAGTTGCCCGAAAGATAGCATCCATAAGGACTTTTTACAAATACCTATCGCGCGAGAAAAAAATTGATAATAATCCCGCGCAGAATATAATTTCCCCCAAACGACCGAGAAATTTGCCAAAATTCCTCTCAACGGAGGAGATAGAAGAAATATTAAATAACATTAACATTTCAACTCCCGCAGGTTATCGCAATAGAGCGATACTTGAACTGCTTTGGGCAAGCGGGATGAGGGTTTCTGAATTAAGCAACCTCAATTTCGGCAACCTTAATCTTGAAAATAACGAAATTACGGTATTCGGGAAAGGGGCAAAAGAACGAATTATTCTTATAACAGACCGCGCAAAAACCTATCTGCAAAAATATATAGAAATTGCACGACCGCTTGTTGCTAAAGGTTACGATATCCCGCCTGTTAGTGACAATTCGCCCGTATTTATTAACAAAACGGGCTACCGTCTACAAACCCGTATGGTGAGAAATGTCATAAACGAAATTGTTGAAAAAATTGAACTGCCCAAAAAGGTTACTCCACACATGTTTCGTCACAGTTTTGCAACACACCTGATTGAAAACGGTGCTGATTTGAGAGTAGTTCAGGAACTTTTGGGACACGCAAGCATCTCAAATACACAAATTTACACCCACATCTCTATGCAGCACATGAAAGAAGTATATGACCAAACACATCCCAGAGCATAATATTTCTTAATATTAAAATCTCGCCAAAGTATCGCATAATAAAACAGAGGCTATTTACACCTCTGTTCTATGGTGGGCGATACAAGGCTGTCTTGCTTCGCTCGCCATCGACGTGACTGCGCGTCTTGCTTTTAGTTGCAAGTATGCAACAAAGCAAGACAGCTCCGCACTTGGCTCGCTTGCGCCGAACTTGAAATAACAAGTTCTCGCCAAAGTATCGCATAATAAAACAGAGGCTATTTACACCTCTGTTCTATGGTGGGCGATACAAGGCTCGAACTTGTGACCCCTTGAATGTCGTTCAAGTGCGCTACCAACTGCGCCAATCGCCCATAAATTATTTTTTTAAGGCTTTGCTGAAGTGTTTCATCAGTTTCCCGATACCGTTACGCATTTTTATTATCGGATTTGATGAATGAGCTTTGTTTTGTTTTGATACAAATTTGTCAATTTCAGGGCTCTTTTCCAACTTGTTAATTGCGGGAGTTTGCTGATATTCAGGTTTTGGAACATCCATACCCCCACCGATTTGTACAGCAGTTGTTATTGTTGATACAGGTAAATCCGAAATTCCGAATATTGAACCCATCTTGACTCCTTTATACTATAAAAAAGGAGACACCCGGATTTGAACCGGGGATAAAAGCTTTGCAGGCTTCTGCCTTACCACTTGGCCATGTCTCCAATTTCCGTATTTTTAATATACGAAAGACATAAATCGATGTCAAGGCAAACTATTGTACTTTGCTGATAAGCATTTTGCCCAAAATATTTTTTGCCTTTTCAAGTTGGCCGTCTGTTCTTGTTTCAAAATCGCTTTTGGTAAAATTTACCCGCAAATCAGGATTTATACCACGCTTATTTATATCCGAACCGTGCGGGGTCAGATATTTTGCTATTGTTAAATTCAAAGCCGTTTCATTGGGCATCGGTATAATTTTTTGCACCATTCCTTTACCGTAAGTCTTTGTTCCTACAAGTTTTGCCCTGTGATAATCTTTCAGCGCACCCGCAAGAATTTCTGTTGCACTCGCACTTGTATTATCAACAAGAATTACAACGGGCTTATTTATATTGACGTTTTTATTCTGCGCCATAACATCGTAATGATAGCCGTTTCGCCCGACAATGCTGACTAATTTGCCATCATCAATAAACAAATTTGCGATAAATACTGCATTTGAAAGCAGTCCGCCCGTATTACCGCGCAAATCTATTATCAGACCTTTGGCTTTGGAAGTGTTTTCAAGTGCCTCTAAAAACTCGTTCGGTACGGTACTGCTGATAAAACTTGAAATCTGTATGTAGCCGATTTCATCCTGAACCGAACTTTTTATGCTTTTAATCGCTATCTCTTTTCTTACTATCTGCTTAATTATTTTTTTATCGCCACGCAGAACATCAAGACTGACAAGAGTATTTTGCGGACCTTTGACAAGGTTTGAAACCTGAGAAACAGAGAGCCCGTTAATATCTTTTCCGTTTACTGCAAGAATAATATCTCCGCTTTTTATGTCTGCAAACTGCGCTGGGGCTTTGTCCATAACATCTATTACTTTTATCTTACCAGCTTCATTTACAATAGTTACACCTATCCCGCATATTTTTGAACTGATGTTTGTTCTTTGTTTTATAAAATCATCTTTTGTCAGAAACCTTGAGTAAGGATCGTCTAAGCTGGCAAGCATTGTGTCTGTTGCAACTTTTACATCATCCGCGGTTTTAATTTTATTCTGATAATGATTTTTCCACCTGCTCCAGTGCTGATGATTGAAAGATGAATCATAGTATTCGTCTTTTATAACGTGCCAATTTTTGTCAAACAGTTTTTGAGGAAGAATTTGTCTCGTGTCAACTGTTTGAGCAGTATCCGACATTAACGGATTTTTGTTGGCAAGATAAAACGAATGAGCACCGTACATAACAAGTGCAATCCCCGCAACCAAAATTAATGTCTTTACTCTCCGTTTCATACTAGTAATTTAACATCAATGGTGTTTTTTAATCAATATACTTTTTGCGTAGTTATGTTATTTATAAATCCTCAAATCCCGGAGAATAAGATGGCAGATTTTTGTATCCCGAATTCTGCATAACCGATTTCTTTATGTATTTGTTTGTGTAATTGCCTTTTTCGAGCAGTTTTTTGAGGGTATTTTCACGTTTTACAAGTGAAGAACTCTCATCATTGCTTTCGGGGTAAAGTTTCAATATTTCATCCCATACAACGGCTTCCATATGCCAAGCGTAAGTTTCTTCCGCAAGTGAATTAAATTCATCCTGATGTAAGGCTTCGTGAGCAAGCAGTGCCGCAAGTGCACCCGCAGGAGCATTTCTGTGTTTTTGATTGATATAAATATATAATTTTTTCCCGCGTTTCCAACCCAGTGCATCAAATGTTGCATAATCCGTACTAATCTGGCTCAAATCTCTAAACTCAATTTTTACGGGTTTTTGAGATAAGTTACTACCTAAAATGGCGTTGCGGGAGAACATTCCCGTGGTGTCTTTTAACATATCGAGTGCAACGTAAAAAATTTCGTCCTGTCCGACACTTTTATATCCGGGGGCAATTTGTTTTATATAAACGGGGGTATATTTTGCGGGGTATTGTTTCGGAACAATCTGACTTGTCAGGTCACTTTCTTCCGCTAAACCAGTAGAAACGGTATTTATAACAAGCATTGCTCCGATTAGTATTTTTGCAAAGAACTTTTTAAATTTCTGATTCATACCTGTTTTATCCTCAAAAATCTCATATATAATTATTATATTTATGTTTTTGCAAAAGGCAAATTTATTTTCTACTTTTTACGGTTAAGTTTTACAAGTTCGGAGTATCTGAATTTGTATTCATTTGAATTATCAAGGTTTTGGGCTTCAGACATGTATTCAAGCGCGGATTTGTAATCTTCTTTTGCCTGATAAAATTCGCTCATCTTGGCATAATATTTCGGGTTATTCAAATCGTATAAAATTGCCCGTTTCATACATTCTATGGCTTCTTCGGGATCATTTGTACTCTGTCTTGAAAGTGCGAGATAATAATAGCCCGTGGCACAATTTATATCGAGCTCAAGTGCATTTTGGGCAAATTCTTTTGTCTTTTGGTAATCTCCTTTAAGGTAATATGCCTTTGCCCCCAAAATATATGCGCTGATGTAGTTCACATTCTCTTTTATAATTTTACTTACAAATTCAAGAGCCTTATCATAATCCTTTTGCGCGATATAAATTTCTGATAAATCGCAAAGGGATGAGGGATTTTTTTGTTTTACACCGTTTGTCTGTTCAAGAATTTTTTGTGCTTTATCATAGTTCCCTAACTGAGCATAAATTAAACTTAAGGAAGTTTTGGCAAAATCATCATTCGGATTTTTTTCAATACAGTTTTCAAGAATTTCTACACTTTCAATATAATTTTTGTTATGTGCAAGCAAAAGTGCTTTCAGAACAAGTGTTCCTGTGTGTTCGGGGTTAATTCCCAAAATGGCATCTGTTTCGTTTTCCGCTTTTTGGTATTCTTTGTTTTCATAATAAAGGTAAGCTAGTGAATAGCGGTAATCTGCATTATCGGGGCTTAAATAAATCGCCTGAGCATAAGCCCTCTGTGCCTCTTTTATCCAGCCGTTGTAAAAATATGCGTTGCCTAAATTGTAATAATATTTTGAATTGTGTTTATCAAGTTCGATCGCCTTTGAAAAATGCTTTATTCCCTCAACAAAATTCATATTTTCCAAATCAAAAAGACCTAAAAAGTTCAAAATTTCCGGATTTTGTGAGTTTGACGAAATCCGATTAAATATTTCTTTTGCAGACTCAAAATCGCCCTCATCAAATTTCATTTTGCCGTTTAAAAGCAAAACTCTTTCATCGGTTTCATCACATAAAGATACAAATTCCTGCGCTTTTTGAATTTCACCGTTAGAATAGAGCGCATCGGCACATTCAATTTTTACATCATTGTCAAAATATTCGCTGTTTTCATATTTATCAATTTCGGTAAACAGTTTCAGTTCAATAAGAATTTTTATAAGTCTTTTTAAATTATCGCAGTTTTTATTTTTGTCAAACAATTCTTGCGCAACAGATAGTGCCGAATTTAAGTCTCCTGTTCTTTTATGGATTTCACAAACCAGTTTGAGAGAATTATCGTGATTTACATTTAAACTGAGAGCTTTTTCAAGATACTGCAATGCACGTTCATAATTCCCCATCACAAAGTATAAATCTCCGATTTGATATAGAACTTCAATATTATCATTTTCAAGTTCAAGTGCTTTGTAAAGCATCTCAATAGCCTGTTTGTAATACTTTTGTTCTTTAAGCCCAAATGCCTGCTTTATATAATCTATAATCTGACTGTCTTCCATAATTTCTACTATTCCTCATCCGTTGGCGGGATATATGGGATTTGGTTACCGTCGTTTTGTACATTTTTTCGCTTTGGTTTAAATATTTCTTCAAAATCCCATTTTTTCTTTTTCTTGACGGGCTTTTCGACTTTTTTGTTGATAATAATTAATACCTCATCAGGCCTTGCCATTTTAAGATTATTCCTTGCAATACCTTCAAGGCTGTTGTCCGATGTAACCAGTTTCTTTTCGGTTTTTAAATCTTGATTATGGCGTTTTGTTTGCTCCAAAACTTTTTCAAGCGTAATAGTTTTTGATTTGTATGAAACAATTTTACCGATATTTAAAATTGCTCCGTAACCGATTTGAATTAGGCAAAAAACAAGAACAAGTGTCAAAAACGAATAATAGAAACCGGTTTTACGGCTTCTGCGCTTTTCTTCATAATTATTAAGATTTTTTTGTTTAATCTTGCCCATATAATCCCTATGGTTAGATTATAAACAAAATTTCCCCCAAAAACAAATATATTTTACAAATTTTACAGAAAAAGCGGAAGTTTCAGTATTCTGAAACTTCCGCTTTTAGTTGCTTAATTACTATTCATCTTTTTTTGCAAACGATTGATTTGCTCTTGATTTTATTTCTTCTTCGATTTTTGAAATAAATTCATCAACGCCGAAAGTGCCGATTTGTCCGATACCTCTTGCACGAACTGCAACGGTGCCTTCCTGCGCTTCTCTGTCGCCGACTACACAAACGTAAGGAATCTTCTTATCCTGCAAAGTTTCTCTGATTTTGTAGTTCATTGATTCCGAGCGGTCATCTAATGATGCTCTGATACCTGCTTCGCGCAATTTTTTGTAAACGCTCTCTGCGTAATCGGTGTGTTTGTCGTTTGAAATCGGAACGACATTAACCTGTGTCGGAGCAAGCCATGTCGGGAATGCACCGGCATAGTGTTCGATTAAGATACCGTGGAATCTTTCCATTGACCCAAAAATTACCCTATGGAGCATTAACGGTGTCTTCAACTGACCATCTTTGTCTTGATATTTAATATCAAATCTCGCAGGTAAATTGAAATCTAATTGAATTGTCGCGCACTGCCAAGTTCTGCCTATGGCATCTTTAACCTTAAAGTCGATTTTGGGGCCGTAGAATGCGCCGTCGCCTTCGTTGATGTCGTATTTCATTCCTCTGCGTTCCATCGCTTCTTTTAAGCCTGCTTCAGCTTTGTTCCAATTTTCAATTTCACCGACAAAGCTTTCCGGACGGGTTGAAAGTTCTACTTCAAATTCCATATTGAAGATTGCCATAGTATCGGCGACAAAATCAATGATAGCGTTAATTTCATCAACTAACTGTTCTGGTGTACAGAAGATATGTGCATCGTCCTGAGTAAAGCCCTGAACCCTTGTCAAACCTGAAAGTGCGCCTGATTTTTCTTTACGGTAAACAGTACCTAGTTCTGCCATACGAAGTGGCAACGAACGATATGAATAACGATTTGATTGATAAATCAAAATGTGGAATGGACAGTTCATCGGCTTTACAACATATTGGTCATCACTATCTTCATCTTTTTGAACAAAGAACATATTTTCTTTGTAATGATCCATGTGTCCCGATATTTCCCAAAGAGTAGATTTGGCAATTTGCGGAGTGTTAACAATTACATAACCTCTTTTGCGGTGTTCTTCTCTCCAGTAATTTTCAATTTGCTCACGAACACAAGCCAAATTCGGGTGCCACAATACAAGACCGCCACCCATTTCTTCACGGGTTGAAAACAGGTCTAACTGTTTGCCGAGTTTTCTGTGGTCACGTTTTTCTGCTTCTTCCAAGAATGTCAAATATGATTGCAAATCTTCTTTATTCCAGTATGCGGTTGCATAAATTCTTTGAAGCATCTTATTTTTTTCATTACCTCGCCAGTATGCACCTGCAACTTTTAATAATTTGAATGCATTTGCTTTGATATATGATGTATTTGGCAAGTGCGGGCCTGCACAAAGGTCATTAAATAAAGCATTCCCGTCTTTGTCTTTTGTAATGTACAAAGTCGGGTTATCATTACGGTGTTCTTCCAAAAGTTCTGCTTTGTAAATTTCGCCCTGTGCCTTAAATTCGTCAATTTGTGCCTGAACATCAGGAATTTCGTATCTTTCAAATGTAAGATTTTGTTTAACAATTTCTTTCATTTTTTCTTCAATTTTGTCCAAATCTTCCTGCGTGAAAGCATGACCGTCAGTCAAGTCAAAGTCATAGTAAAAACCTTCAGCGGTGGATGGCCCGATAGCCAATTTTGCATTCGGGAATAAACTTTGAACAGCCTGCGCCATAATGTGAGATGTCGAGTGTCTTAATACCGACAAAGTTTCGTTGTTCTTTTCCATATTTAATTTTCCTTTTCTATCCTTTGGGGTAAATTTAATTCGGCAATCGTTACATCGAAAAACCTAAACTTACCCTCAGGGTGGATCCCCTTAACAAGTACTTTAACATTATATAGCAAAAAAAATTTTTCACATGCATTAATACAAAAAAGGAGTATTAATATGCAATCAAATTTAAGCATCAACAATCAACCCGCATTCGGAATTAATGTTTCTGACAGGTTTATAAAAGCAGTTCACAACTATTATAACGGGGTGGAATACAGACCATATAAAATAAAACCATTTGAAGAAAGAATAAAACAAGTATTTAATGATTTCGGATATGATGAATTTACAATAACTTATAAAAAAGAAAAAGAAAACGGAACAAATTTTCATTATCTATATGCCGGTAACGGCGAATATAAGGTTCTTTTGACAAAAAAAGACAGATTTAGAAAAGTTATAGAGAAATTTATGAATATGAATAAACACGAACTATATATAAAAATTAAGCAATTCCGACAAAATCATCCCGAATTGAGACAAATAAAACCTGATACAGAAATGTTATAATAATTTGAAAAATGTTATTTAAAATAATGTTTTTTCAAAACCTAAAATCACGCTGTCCGTGTTCGATTTTTTCAAGATATTCAGCGGTTTTTTCTTTGACTGTTTGGGTTGTTTCAATAGTCTTCAATTCTTTTTTAATGAGTTCATATCCGATTTTTTTTGTTTCATCCGATGCGTAATCTTCAAGATATTCTTTTAATGTAATAAGTGCATTCGGGTGGCAGAAATTGTGGATTTGTTTTTCTTTGCAGATTTCCATAAACCTGTCGCCTGTTCTGCCTGCCCTGTAGCATGCGGTGCAGAAACTCGGGACATACCCTATCTGTATAAGCCATTTTATAACTTCATCCAGAGTACGCCTGTCTTCAACATCAAATTGCGCCGTTTCTTCTTCTGATTCATTCTCGGGATGAGCATAACCACCGACACTTGTTTTTGAACCGCCGGAGATTTGTGAAATTCCCAAATCCAAGACTCTTTTTCTTGTTTTTGCACTCTCTCTTGTTGAAATAATCATACCTGTGTAAGGTACGGCAATTCTTATACATGCGACAATTTTTGCAAAGGTATCATCGTCAATTCCGTTTTCAAACGAACTCGGGTCAATGTCATCTGCCTTTCTTATTCTTGGAACGGAAATAGTATGAGGCCCTACACCGAAAACAGCTTCTAAATGTTCTGCGTGCATTAAAAGTGCGCTAAATTCGTATTTATAAGTAGAAAGTCCGAATAAAACACCCATTCCGACATCATCAATTCCGCCCTGCATTGCTCTGTCCATCGCTTCTGTGTGGTAGTCGTAATTGTGTTTCGGACCTGTCGGGTGAAGTTTTTCGTAGCGTTCTTTGTCATAAGTTTCCTGAAACAGAATGTATGTACCTATTCCCGCCTCTTTTAATTTGCGGTAATTTTCAACCGTTGTTGCGGCAATATTGACATTAACCCTGCGGATAGCACCGTTTTTGTGGTTAATTGAATAAATCGTTTTGATTGATTCTAAAATATACTCTATCGGGTTATTAACGGGGTCTTCGCCTGTTTCAAGAGCAAGCCTTTTGTGCCCCATATCCTGCAAAGCGATAACTTCTTTTTTTATTTCCTCCTGAGTCATTTTTTTGCGGGGAATGTGAGTGTTTTTAGCGTGATATGGGCAGTAAACACACCCGTTTATGCAGTAATTTGACAGATAAAGCGGTGCAAAAAGTACGATTCTGTTTCCGTAGTATTCCTGTTTGATTTTTTTTGCAAGCGAATAAATTTCTTCGTTTTTTTCTTCGATTTCGCATGCAAGAAGAACTGAAGCCTCTTTATGAGTTAAGCCGTTGCCAAGTTTTGCTTTTTCTAAAATTTTGTCTATCAATTGCGCATTATTTTTATTTTCATCGGCATATTTTAAAGTCGATAAAACTTCGTCATTATCTATAAATTCAGTTGCGTGAGATGATTTTACATCATACATTTTTGTTTTTTACTCCGATTTTACTTTATCACAAAAAACATGTCATTGCGAACGTTCGTGAAGCAATCCAGCCATTTGTTATGGATTGCCGCGTCGCTACGCTCCTCGCAATGACAGATTTACATATATGCTTTAGTCAAGTTTTTATTCATCAATAAGCATACTTGCGCCAATTACACCTGCGCTGTTGCCTAACTGCGCTGGAACAATTTCGACTGTTGAGCCTGCAACAACCATTGCACGTTTTTTAACGGTTTTGCGGATAGGTTCAAGTAAAAGGTCGCCACATTCTGCTACGCCACCGCCTACGATTACTTTTTCGGGGTTTAACAAGTTAATTACGCTTGTCAGACCAAGTCCGATGTATTCGCCCATAATTTCAAATATACGTTTTGCAACAGGATCGCCTGCTTCTGCCGCTTTCGCAACTATGTACGGGGTTATTTCACCATCTGATGCCATTTCTGCAAATTTAGCCGATTTTCCGCCTCTTATATAGTCCTGCGCCATAGCAACAATACAAGGCCCTGATGCGTATGCTTCAAGACAGCCTGTGTCACCGCAGCCGCATATAGCACCGTCTTTTGCAACAAGTTTAATATGTCCGATTTCACCTGCCGCATTTGAGGCCCCTCTGACTAATTTGCCGTTAATAACAAGTCCCGAGCCTATACCTGTTCCGACAGTTATACAGACAAAGTTTTCACAACCTTTGCCCGCACCGAATTTTAATTCACCTAAAGCCGCACATCTTACGTCATTATCAATTTTTGTTTTTATATGAAATTCATCTTCAATCATTTTTGCGATAGGAACATCTACCCATCCGGGGATATTTGGAGCAAGTTTTACAATCCCGTTTTTATAATCAATTTGTCCTGGGAAATCAAACCCTATACCCTCAATAGATTTTTCGTCGGTGCGTGTTTCTTTCATCAAATCTCTTATTGACTGTTTAATATTATTTACCGTATATTCAAACCCCATTTTGGCGTAAGTCGGTACGCTGTTTGAGTAAATTATCTTGCCTTTTTCATCCACAAGAGCAATTTTAACGTTTGTTCCGCCTACATCTATTCCGATTCTTTTTCCCATTTTTATCCCCTTATAAAAATTAAAAACTACCATTTTATGATAAAACAAAAATTTTAAAATTTAAATTGTAAATATTTGTAACAATGCACCCTTTTACTTAAAGTTTATAGTTAAAAATGCCGTCAGACAACATGATAGAACATGTCTAACACCAATTTTTAGAAAGGAAAAAAATGGGATTAGCGGCATCACAAGCGAGATTACTAACTATCACAGCCAGAAAAGCTGACTGTGAGTTTGAATCTATGAAATTATCTCACCAGAAGATAGCTCTATCCAGAGATATGGAGCGAATTTCTGATGAGTACCAGGCTGCGATGGGTAAAACCAAACTTATCTATGACTATTACGGTTCCGGTACAAGTGACATGTCATTGACTTACGGGTTGCTTATGACGCCTTCAATTTATAACGATTATTATCCGAAACTTTTGACGGATAAATCAAACAGAGTTGTTTTATCAGGAGTTTATGCTGCAGCAGCAAGAGCGGCAGGTATTCCTATTGAGGGGTATAACGGAACTCCGTCATCAGAGGTTCGTAACAAATTTGTTGAAGCATTACGCGATTTAGATGTTATTACTTCTGCAACTGCTGTAAATATTGAAAGTATTTCATACAACAATGCAATAGGTTTGGGTGCTACTTTCTCTGCGGCTGCAGCAACTCAGGATATTACATACTCAGAATTAAAAGACTTGATTAAAGCTAATTGTATTGATACAAGAGATGCAGGCTTATATATGGGCGGTAAAACTCCAAGTTCTTCTTATCCTCAAACGACTTTAGCGTGGAATTGTGAAGATGGAGAGGATTATACCGGTTGCAGACTATACATTTTTGACACTGCTAATCCCGCAAATGAACCGACAAAAATTAGGGGTGAAGACGATACAACAGGTGCAATCACATTATACGATTTGTTGAATGATACTAATCAGTATATAATATCGTATGATGGCGGCTTTGGTGCTACAAAACCTTTAAGAGAAGCTGCTTATGCTCAACAAGCATTGGTTGGTACGGAAAACAGCCCGTCTTTCCTTAACTGGCTTGTAGATCAATTCGATTCTATTTTGGGCGGTGTAACAGAAAACGATCTGGCATTGCAATATGCATACAACCAAGTATATGACTTAATTTATCCAAATGAAGTTATTCAGGATACTGCACAGAAATGGTTAAAAGATGGCGGTCACGGTGATAACGAACATAGGAGTGACTATACTAAGCACAACAAGGATCAGGCAAGTGAAAAACTGAGCGTGATAGGTACATGTGTAGCAAACTCATTCGATTCTAATGAAAGAAATACTGTTGCACAAGAAGCTTTAAATTACGTGGGCTTTACTTGGTCAGGATGCTATCATGATCCTTGCGGTCACCACCAGGATACTTTATCAAGTGTAGCTATCAGTTTAAGTACTATTACAGATGTTTTCATGACTGCATTAGTTGAATATATGAACGGCATAGAGAATTCACAATATGCATATAATGTTGGTCTTAATTCAAAGTCAAGCTTATGGACTCCTGATGACAATTATATTTTCAAAATTAAAGCTCCAACTGATGTAAATGATGGTACGGATAATCTTGTCGCAGGTTTTTATGATGCATTATTCAACAGAATTTGTATGAGCGGATGGACTGAAAACGATAATATCGAAAATATAGAATACATGCAGGAACTTATGAAATCAGGCGGAGTATTTATATCATCTTTAGCCAATGATGGTAATTATTATCAGAGTAGTTACTCAACTGATACTTATATTGCAGAAGTTACTGATGAAGCCGGTGTAGCTCAGGCCCAAGCAAAATACAATGCGGCAAAGGCTCGAATAGAACATAAAGAAAACACTTTGGATATGAAGATGAAAAATTTGGATACGGAAATTTCATCACTTACTACGGAATATGATACGATGAAAGGTCTTATTTCAAAAACAATCGAAAAATCATTTAAACGATATGAAGCATAAAAAACACCCCTTAAAAAAGGGGTGTTTTTTAGTTGTTGTTAATTTTTCTCTTGAAATAAATTCATGTTTTTGATAGGGTATTGCATATTTGAAATAGTAGAGGGATAGGAAATGAATAAAAGAGTATTACTTTGTATTATGGACGGATGGGGAATCTCATCGGGTTCGGATAAGTATGATGCAACAAAATTGGCACATCCCGTTAATGTACCAAAACTTGAGAATGAAGAAAAATTTATACAAATTCACGCTGACGGCGAAAATGTAGGTTTGCCTGAAGGACAGATGGGTAACAGTGAAGTCGGGCATTTGAACCTCGGCGCAGGAAGAATTGTTTATCAGGATTTGTCAAAAATCAATAACGCAATTAAAGACGGTTCGTTTTTCAAAAACGAAAGATTTTTAAACGCTATAGAACACGTTAAAAAATACAATTCCGCATTGCACATCTACGGACTTGTATCAACGGGCGGAGTTCATTCATCTTTAAATCACGTTTTAGCACTAATTCAATTTGCTGCGCAAAACGGAATAGAAAAATTTTATGTACACGCATTTCTTGACGGACGTGATACTCCTCCGGCAAGTGCTTGCGAATACTTGCAAATCGTTGAAGACGAACTAAAAAAATATAATCTTCCCCCTGTTGCAACGGCTATCGGGCGTTATTACATAATGGACAGAGATAATCGCTGGGAAAGAGTGGAAAAAGGATACAACGCACTGTTATTTGGTGAAGGTAATCATTATTCAAACGTAATAGAAGGAGTTAAGAAATCTTATGAACAAGGAATCACAGACGAATTCGTTCTCCCTGTCATTGCAGGAGGCGATGAATCAAGAATACACGATAACGATGCAATCATATTCTTTAACTTCCGTCCGGATAGAGCAAGAGAAATCACAAAGGCAATTAACTTTGCTGATTTTACCGGATTTGAAAGAAGAAAAGTCTTAAAAAATATTCTTTATACGACTATGACAAGTTATGAGGCGACATTTGATTTTCCTGTCGCTTTTCCGAAAGAAAAACTTGTCAATATCTTAGGCGATGTTTTGGAAGCAAACGGAATAAACCAGTTCCGTACAGCAGAAACAGAAAAATATGCACACGTGACATTTTTCTTTAACGGCGGAATAGATGAGCCTCAGCCTCACGAAACAAGAGTTCTTGTCCCTTCACCAAAGGTTCCGACTTATGATTTGCAGCCTGAAATGAGTGCCCCTGAAGTTTGTGAGAATGTATTAAAAGCAGTTAACGACCCGAAATATCAATTTATTTTGGTAAACTTTGCAAATCCTGATATGGTAGGGCATACAGGGGTTGTTGAAGCGGCAACAAAAGCATGCAAAGTCGTTGATGAATGTGTCGGCAAAATTGCGGATGCCTGCAAACAAAACGGTGTGATTATGCTTTTAACAGCCGATCATGGCAACTCCGAAACAATGGTTAATGAGCAGACAGGAAAACCGCACACCGCGCACACAACAAATCCTGTTCCGTTTGTTTTAATCAATGCACCGAAAGAATTTGAACTAAAACAGACAGGAAAGCTTTGTGGTGTGGCACCAACGGTTTTGCAACTTTTAGGGATAGAACAACCGAAAGAAATGACAGGAGAAACACTCATAAAATAATGGCAAATTCAACAGATAATCTGAATATCGATTTTTCATTCAAAAAGAACAATGTTGATGAACTGTTCTTCAATTTGGGTGAAAGTCCTGACGGGTTCAAAAACAAGGATTTCCGCTACACTTTGAGTATGATTTATCAGATTGTTGAAGATGAGTTTGCGGGGGTATTTTTAAGTCCGAACACTCCGACTAGGAATACTAATTTCTACTTAATTAATAAAGGTGGCAAATATTCATTCTTTGTAACACCAACAAATAATTTTGAATATTACCTTAAATCAAAAGGTTCTCTGTTCAGATTCCGTCCGGAGCAAATGCCTGACGGCACAAGAGGGTATTTTCTTGCGTGGGATGTTGTAATGGATTATTTCGGAGGGTTTGGCAATATCGTTGATTTTGAAGCCCTGACTCCAACATTTATCTATTTCAATAAACTCACATATTTTGTGATGAAACTTATTGAAAAACTGTACTTTATTCCGACTGTTAAACGCCACGGCGCAATGTTTCGGATAATTTATGAACCAATCATAAATTCTACACAAATGGCAAGAATTATCAATCAATTTGAAGAATGTATGCCTGATGATTTGTTCATTATCGGCGAAAAACCGAAAGATTTTATCTATGAATTTATTTATACATACCTGAATTATCTTGTGTATAAATTCCTCGGAATAAAGATGTTCCGCTTCAAAGATGTTCAGTCGGGGACCTATTTGCTTAAAGATTTGGAACGCAAAATCATGTTTAAAAATCGTGATTTGGCAGAGAGTTTTACGACATGGTTTGATGAACTATATCTTGGTAAATACGATGTTATTCCGTTATTAAAAATTGAGAAACAAACTGACGAAATCTTCAGACTTAAAGTTTATATCAAAAACAGAAAAACTGACGAAGAAGTGCTTATTGATAAGCTATACACAGATGAAGAAGTATTTGGAGCAAAGGCAAGTGATATAGCTAGAATTGTTGAAAAACAATTGAACTATGCCCTGCGTTACATGCCTGAACTTGAAGATTTATTTGAGGATGAGGATAAATTATACCTTGATTTCAACCTCAATGAAGTTTATCAGATTATTACAAAAACAGCTTACTACCTGCAAAAAGCCCAAATTGAAGTTGTTCTGCCTGATGAACTTACAAATATTGTAATCCCGAGAGCATCTATTAATGCCAAAGTCAAATCAGCACGTGCAGGGGAATTATCTGATATATTTAACAGCAATAGCGCAGGGAAGTTGTCTTTAGATGATATTTTGGAATTTTCATATGAAATTTCCATCGGGGATGAGAAATTATCACTTGAAGAATTTGAAAAACTCACCAAAGAAAATAACGGTTTAATTAAGTTCAAAAACAAATATGTTCTTGTGGACAAAGACGAATCGAAGAAAATATTTGAACAGATTGTCAAAACAAATCTTAAATCAATGTCTAGAATGGAGCTTATTCACGCATCTTTGTCTAAACAGTATGCACAATATGATTTTGATTATGATGCTGCTTTTGCAAGGGTTTTGGCGGACTTTACAAAGCCTGTCGATATTACTTTGCCCAAAGATTTAAACGGCGAATTAAGACCTTATCAACAGGTTGGTCTGAAATGGCTCTGGACAAATATTGCAAAAGGTTTTGGTGCTTGTATGGCAGATGATATGGGATTAGGTAAAACAATTCAGGTTATAAGTCTTTTGTTAAAGATGAAAGAGGAGAAAAAACTCAAAAAACCGGTGCTTGTTATTTGTCCGACAACATTGATGGGTAATTGGATGAAAGAATTGCAGATGTTTGCACCAAGTCTCGATGCGGTTATTTATCACGGAACTGACAGAGTTTTAGACGTTGCTCATGATGTTATTTTAACAACTTATGCCATTATGAGAATTGATGTTGAGGAACTCAAAAAACAGGCATGGAGTGTTATTATTGTTGATGAAGCGCAGAATATTAAAAATCCAGATACTGCACAAACTCTTGCTATTAAGATGTTGAAATCAGACGTAAAAATCGCAATGACAGGTACACCTGTCGAAAATCGTTTAACAGAGTTGTGGAGTATATTTGACTTTATTAATAAAGGTTATCTGGGCTCTTTGAGAGAATTTCAGAAAAGTTATGCTATTCCTATTGAAAGATTTAAAGAACATTCAAGAGCGGGCAAACTAAAGATGTCTATTTCTCCGTTTGTTTTAAGGCGTTTGAAAACTGATAAAAATGTCATCTCCGATTTGCCTGAAAAAATGGTTCTCAACGAATACTGCTACCTGTCTAAACCTCAGGCAGTGCTTTATGAAAAGACTTTGAACGAAATGATGGAAAAAATCAGCGGATTTACAGGTGTTAATAGGCGCGGGAACATCTTCAAACTTATTACCGCACTCAAACAGATTTGCAACCATCCGTACCAGTTCCTCAAAACAGGAGAGATGGGAGTTGAACTTTCCGGTAAAATGGCAAAATGTCTTGATTTGGTTCAAAATATCCTTGATAGGGGCGAAAAGACTCTTATCTTTACTCAGTATAAAGAAATGGGCGACATTTTGTGCAAGGTCATGGCACAGGAATGTAATATTGAACCGTTGTTCTTCCACGGCAGTCTGACTGTTCCGCAAAGAGAGGAACTTATTAATAAATTCCAAAATGACCCTGATACAAAGGTGATGGTTTTGTCTTTAAAAGCGGGCGGAACAGGATTGAACCTTACAAGCGCAACAAACGTTATTCACTACGATTTGTGGTGGAATCCTGCGGTTGAAGATCAGGCAACAGACAGAACCTATCGTATCGGTCAGGACAAAAACGTAATGGTTCACAGGATGATTACTCTTGGCACATTTGAAGAAAAAATTGATGAAATGCTCAAGTCTAAAAAAGAACTTGCCGACTTGGCTGTTTACGAGGGTGAAAAGATTATAACGGAACTAACCGACGAAGAAATCTACGAAATCTTTACCTTATCTGCTTAAAGCAAAAAGAAATTGTTGCTGTAATCGGGTTTAAAATACTGTTTATGAACTTTAAAATTCTGGTCAATAAATGACGGGTAATCGTCTTTTTTGTCTTTGAATTTGCTCAAACCTACCGCATCAACATCCTCTTTAAAGATAAAACTTAACAATTCCATTGTACTAAACCTCCAAAAAATTTTTTTAAGTGTATAATGTATTTAATGATATTCACACAAAAGTCAAAAGGAGAATAAAAAATGGCAGAATTAGTAACAAAAGATATGAACATTATCGAAATTGCGCAAAAACACCCTGAAAGTATTGAAATTTTCCACAAATACGGTTTGGGTTGTCTTGGCTGCGCTGCAGCAAGATTTGAAAATCTTGAAGCTGGCGCAAAAGTTCACGGCTTTGATGTTGATGCTATGGTAAACGATATCAACGCTGCAATCGAAGCAAACGCTTAAACAAATTAATTAAAAAAGAAGCGGGAATTTTTAAAATCTAAAAATTCCCGCTTCTTTTTTTTATAAAACTTTATTACGCAACTTCTTTATTCAAAAACCCTGCCATAGTCGGCTTGCTTGATGGAATCAAAGGAGCATGCTGTGCCTGAGTCATTGATTTAATTCTGTTTTCTTCAGCCTTTTTCTTATCTGTCATTGCTTTACAAATGTCTGTTAATGCGATGATTAAGCCCGGAACAAGAGCTAATGTAGATAGTGCTCCAAAGAAACTGTTGCAGGTTTTTGCTCTGTTAAGCAATTTATTAGGTTTTCTGAATAAATTATAAACTTCTTCAAGTTTTGCTGATTTACTAACATTTGCATTATGCAGGGCTTCTTTAATTTCTTCGGAAGTTGCTTTTTCAAATGTTTTGCCGGAATCTTTCAAGATATTATCAATTGCTTTTTTAATTTTTGAATCGTTAGAGAATGCTTTTTTGATATTACCGTTCGATTTTTCAATAAATTCCATAAACCCATCGATACCGTCCTTGAATTTATCAATATGAGTATATTTTGAATCAAGCTCTCTGCTTGAAAGTATTGAATGTCTTGTATCAGCAGGGTTTAAGTAATCTATGACTTTTTGGAATGTATTACGACCTGACAAATTCTTGTTATTCAAAGCAAGCCCTGTTAATTTTGTAAACCCGTCAGAGAACAGTCTTGCGAGTGCTTTTGCTCCGAACAACAATGCGGTAAACGCTGTCATATCACGGACAAGAATTTCACCGTAATCGTATTTATCCTGAGCATGAACAAGTCTTGGTGGAATACACGCACCGTATAACAATACCGCCATTGCATTCCCTTGAATTATTGGACCATTGAGTTCAAAAATATCTGAAATATTTTTCAGTTTGGAACTGCCGATGACCTTGTCTCCTGCTTTACCCAAGGCTGATGACAATCCGCCAAACGATACCTGTTTATTATCAACGGTATCTTGCATTTTTTCTGTTACACCATTCTGCAAAGCAGGTTCATCATCATTCATCAATGCGGGATTTTTACCATGTGTACCCATATTGTATAATTTAGGAATTTGAGTGTAGAACAAGGCAACTGTCGCAAACAGTCCAAGGTTAGTTAAAATTCTTGACCCCATTTTTCTGCTTGTGAACTTTTTAATAATTTTGGATATGTCGGCGTCAGCAGTATTTTTCAATGCGTCATGAGTATTTTTGACCGCATCACTAAAGTAATTCCTCATTGCTTTGGTCAGTTCGCCGATGCTTCCGCCCCTGATGGTTTTATTATCCGAAGCGAGCATTTGAATTGCCATATCGGAACTTGCGCCGCCGACATGTTTCTTTCTCAAAGCCATATAGTCGTCCTCAATGGAAGAACCTAACTGTGCCAATTTTTCGTTACGAATTTTCTTTTTGCCAAAGCCCTTGTAAGTCTTATTAATCTCTTCTACCTGAATTTGTTTTTTTGCAAAATCAGATGCGATTTTATCCAATTCTTCAGGAGAAAGTTTTAATGCATTTTCCTGTTGATTAATACTCTGATCTAATATATTTTTGTAAACATTCTTGTAAAATACCTGTTTGTCTCCGTTTCCGGCCTTAATTGCTTCAATATTTTTCTGTGCATAATCAACAAAAATATTTTTAAATCCGTCTAAATAATTCAATTTGACACTGTTACCCGTACCGAATTTTTTATTGATACCCTTTAACATCAGCCATGGAATAATAAACGCACTCGGGCCTGTGATAACTTCTCTTATGCCCTCTTTTCTTGCATAAGCCCAATTGAGTTCACGTTTCGGTTCACCGTTTTTATTTAAAATTTCGTTTCCGTTTTCGTCATGCTTTTTCTTACCGCCTCGGCGAAGACCTTTATAAACTCGGGGAGCGATAAAACCGATACCGTCCTGCAAACAGAATGATGCGGCAAATCCGCCTGCAGCAATAAAATCCATCAACCATACAATAGGGTTAGGCGCTTTTAAAGCACCGGTAAAAGTAACAGTATTAGCCGGCGCACTCTTGCGCGGGGCTTGTGTATTTTCGGTTCGTTTATTTGTATTTTTTACTGAACCTATGCTTTGTCCTACTGATTTTACCTGCATAATCCCTACTATATTTCAAAACCTGCTACATAATAGATAAAAACAATAATATCTTTGAAATTGTCTTTTTTTTGGGTAATGTTTCAAAACTTTTACATTTTTAACAAAATTGTTTTAAAACAAGTGTACTTATTATACTTAATCCGTAAAAATATTTCAAGTTATTTACTACATTTATAACATTTCTGTTACAAAAGTTTTAAATTCTTTGTTCTGACAGGTACTTATTTAAAGTTTCAAGAGCTCTTTGTGACATAACTTCACCTTTTAATTTTTTATTTTTACGTTCTTTTTTGGGTAATTCAACTGGAGTAATTATTCCCCAGTTTGAATTTATCGGCTGAAAACGGTCGTTCTCAGGGTTTGTTATGTAATGAGTCAGCGCACCGAGCATGGTTTCTGGCGGAAGTTCAAACATTGGTTCGCCGTTTAAAAATTTTGCCATGTTTATTCCTGCCAAAAGTCCTGATGCAATTGATTCTGTGTAACCTTCTGTTCCTGTTATTTGTCCTGCAAAGAATAAATCTTTTCTCGCTCTTGTCTGCAAAGTCGAATTAAGAAGTTTTGGCGAATTTATAAAGGTATTTCTGTGCATAACGCCGTATCTTACAATATTGCAATTTTCAAGTCCGGGAATAGATTGCAAAAGTTCTTTCTGTGCACCCCATTTTAAATTTGTCTGAAATCCGACAAGATTAAACAGGGTTTTTGCGCTGTTATCTTGTCTAAGTTGCACGACGGCATAATTAATTTGGTCTGTCCGCTTATCTACAAGTCCGACAGGTTTCATTGGTCCAAAGCGCAGGGTATCTTTCCCGCGTGACGCCAAAACCTCAATAGGCAAGCAACTTTCAAAAAATTTTGCACCTTTTTCAAAGTCGTGGCGTTCAATTTTGGGAGCGTTGATTAAAATATTATAGAATTTTTCGTATTGTTCTTTATTCATCGGGCAATTTATGTAAGATGCTTCTCCTTTATCGTATCGGGATGCCCAAAATGCAATATCAAAATTTATGCTATCGCACTCAACTATGGGTGCAATGGCATCAAAAAAGTGCAGGTATTCGCTTTTGGTAAACTCTTTTATACTGTCAGCAAATTTGTCGCTTGTCAAAGGGCCTGATGCTATTACAGTCGGGGTATCAGGAATTTTTGTAATTTCTTCCCTGATTAAATTGATATTCGGGTTTGATTCAATTTTTTCGGTTACGGCACTGCTGAATTTACGGCGGTCTATGGCAAGCGCGTTTCCTGCGGGAACGGCACATTCTTTGGCGATTTTAATAAGTTCCCCGCCCAAAATTTCCATTTCATGTTTTAAAAGTCCGCTACCGTTTGTGATTTCGTAACTGCCGAGTGAATTTGAGCAGACAAATTCAGCACAGTCCTGCGTGGTATGCGCACCTGTTTCAACATTTGGACGCATCTCGTATAAATTGACCTTAAACCCTTGTTTTGCAAGTTGGAGTGCGCACTCACTTCCTGCCAAACCCGCACCGATAACATTCACTTCCATATTAAAATCAGTGTATGACAAAGGTATGCGCATGTAAACAAGCTTAACAAATTTACATAACCTCTCGACAAAAGAATTTGTTTGGTGTATGGTGGTGCTACACGCAGAAATATAAATATAAAGGAGAATTTATTATGCAGATTATATTGAAAAAAGATGTGCAAAACCTCGGCGAAGCAGGGGACATCATCAATGTTAAAGACGGTTATGCAAGAAACTTCTTGTTGCCTCAAAATGTTGCCGAATTAGCAACAAAAGGTGCTTTGGAAAACAGAGAGAAAAATATTGCAAGAATTAAAGCAAAACAAGAAAAATTAAATGCAGAAGCATTAGAAAAAGCGCAGAAAATTGAAGAATTCGGCAAATTGGAATTGTCTGCAAAAGCAGGTGAATCAGGCAAATTGTTCGGTACAATTACAACCAAAAAACTCGCTGAGGAATTACTTGCAAAAACAGGCGTTGAAGTTGATAGAAAATCAATTTCTCTTAACGCTCCGATTAATAAAATCGGCGAATTCAAAATGCTTATCAAACTTACTTCAAAAGTTAAATGCGAACTTGCAGTTGTTGTAACAGCATCAGAAGTTGTTAAAGAAGCAATTGAAGAAGAACCTGCAACTGAAGAAGTTGCTGTAGAATAGTATAAACGTAAGAATAACTGTTATAAAATTGTAACTGTCATTCTGAATTTATTTCAGAATCTATCAATTTAATCAAGTGTGGATAGACCCTGAAACAAGTTCAGGGTGACAGTTTCAGTTAAGGGATATGTATGGAAAATAATTTAAAACTACAACCGCTGGGAATCGGTTCGCTTCCTCACAAAAATCCTGATGAAGCGATGAGGGTTGTTGCGCAAAATTTTCCGCAAATTCCGTTTTTCCCCCAACTTGCAAATATAAGCAAAAACGAAGATATGATGTTTCAGTTCCTTGAAGGCTTGCCATCATTTTCGCCCGACAAAAGCGAAAAATTCCTTTTAGACAGTGAAAGTGAGGAATTTTTATCAGGTTTGGAGGAATTTTTCAGTGACTATGAAGAAATTATTTCCAATATAAACTCTCCATTACTTGAAAAATATGTAATAACTTCAAAATCATCCTCAACTTTTGAAAAGTTTGAGCAGTTTATAAATGATACAAAACCGCATTATGCAAAAGGACAGATAGTTGGTGCATTCACCCTTTGCACAACCCTGAAAGACCAAAATGGCAGGGTAATTATCTATGATGAAACTTTAAGAGATATTATTGTAAAGCTTCTTTCACTAAAAGCATTATGGCAGATAAGACATATAAAAACCGCCAACCCCGATACTATCCCTATAATTTTTATGGATGAGCCGTCAGTGAGCCAAATCGGTTCATCGGCATACTTAACGATATCCGAAAACGAAGTAATATCAATGCTTAAAGAAATTTCTGATGTAATAAAAAATAATGGAGGACTCAGTGCTATGCATTGTTGCGGGAAATGTGACTGGCGTTTGCCAATAAAAACGGGGATAAGCATAATAAACTTTGATGCCTACACTTACGGACAGAACTTCAACGTTTATCATAAAGAAATTTCAAAATTTTTAAATAGCGGCGGGAAAATTGCGTGGGGATTTGTACCGACACTCGATGGGAAGATTTTACATAAATTAAGTATTGAAGATTTAGTACAGAAATTTCATGACAGTGTAAACTATTTGACTAAAAACGGGATAAATGAGAAACTTATTATTGATAATTCACTGATAACATCATCCTGCGGGGCCGGAGGTCTTAGCATAAAGGATGCAGAACTTGCTATGAGCTTAGTCAAAGGATTATCGGACAGATTAAAAAGTGAGGTTTAGATTTTGACTATAAAACTGGCTGTAACAGGTAAAGGCGGAAGTGGCAAAACAACAATAGTAAAAGCATTTATGCATGTTTTTGAAGAAATGTACCCCGATAAATCTATTTTGCTTTTTGACAATGACCTTACAAGTGAACTCGGTCACAGTTTCGGACTTGATATAAGGAATACCATCTACGGTATCAGAAGCGGAAAACACGAATATAAAACCGGTATTCCAGAAGATATGAGTAAATCTGAGTTTATAGAATGGGCACTGGAGGAAATTCTTGTTCCGATAAACGATAATGTTGATATTATTGAATCGTGGTTTGTAGGTTCAAAAGACTGCCGTTGCCCGATTACAAAACAGATTAATGATGCGGTTTATAAACTCATTAATCGTTATGATTTTTGTATTTTTGACTGCGAATTTGACCTCAAATACTTAAACCAACTTGTCGATATTGATATTGATTCGACCATTATTGTTGCAAACCCGTCTGAAGAATCGGCACATCTTGCTCAACGTATAAAAGAATTCAGCGCAAAACATGCAGCAGGAACTCAGCTGGGAGTTGTGGTAAACAAAGTTGATAACAGCAAAATGCTTGCTCTGTCCGAACTTCTGCATAAATACGATTTGGATATTTTGGGTGCAATTCCTTATGACAGCGAACTTGAAAAGAATCCTATTTCAAGGGAATCAGAGGTTGTCAGAAACGCAGTTAGAGCATTTTATTCAAGACTAAATTTACCTCAGTAAATTTCGGTAATATTTCTTAATATATACCGATTTTTTGTCAATTTTTTAGAAATTTTGTACTTAATTAATGTATAAGGGAAAAATCAGGATATACTATGGGAATTAATGTAACAAAAATATTTGGTTCAAATGTTTTACCCGCATCAAGGAATTATGAGGCAGGCAGAGTTGTTTCAAACCCGATACAAAACAGAGGTTTGTACACAACTATCAGCAATTTGGACAAAACATACGGTCAATCTCCTGTAGTTGAAGATTATGCCAGCGCAGGCAAACATTTCGGCGACCCCGTTTTAAGACATTTGGCTTACTGCTAGGATAAAATATCAAGTCTGTTTGCGGTCGTTGAATTTTGAACATTCGGATGAAAAGGATTAAAAGTACTTTGGCTCTTTTGATTTATAAAACCAAAAGAGCTTTTTTGTGCAATGTGTGAATTTTTTGTTTCAAACAGTTGCACAGGGTTAACGGCAAACATATACTGCCTTTGTACTGCATTTATCGAATTGTTAATCATAATCAGTCTTTTCTTGGGTTATCTATAAAAATAAAGTATTAAAAATTCTATGTATTTCAGTTTTAAAAATTTTTGTTACAATTTTAACATTTGAATCAGGTTTTTATCTTCTCATACATTTGTATGATAAATTTTGTTTTCTCATAAAGAAACAAATAATTTTGTCGATGTAAAAAATATAGATATGGAAAACGTAAGTTTTTCATACCTCCTCCCCAAGTCTGGTAGCCGTTTTTTGAAAACGGCTTTTTTTTATGTCTTGACAAATCTTATTACCATGCATATCATGAGCATGTCGTTTAAGCGGAGTGATGGACTATGCTTACCAAGGAAGTTAATGACTGGATTGAAAAGGTTGAAAAGGGTAATTATTCTTCTTGGGATATAATGGAAGAATTTGCACAATTTTCAAAATTTCTTACCAAAACAGAAATGAAGCAAATTACAAAACGCCTCAGAGACAATGAAAAACACTAAAAAGTATGTTATAATATTAATATAATTTTTAGAGGTTTTTTGCATGTCTTATTATGATGAATTGTTGAAAAAGATTCCCAAAATCAAGAAAATTCTTGATAATGATACCGATTATACAATTTACCACTACACAAAACCCGAAAAACTTTTAAATATTTTATCAGGCGAAACTTTAAGATTTTCAAATGTCCTCTATCTTAATGATAAGGAAGAAGTTGCGTATTCCTACAAACTGATTGTTAATCTTATCGCCCAAACCCCTGATTTAAACAGAGATTTATTTGAAAAAATAAGTAATCATTTTGATAATAAATACAAAACTATTGTCGATGGGAATGACGATTTAATCAATAAACTCGAGTATTTTACAACTTCGTTTTCCTCTGAAAGCGATAACCTTACGCTTTGGAATAATTACGCAAAAGGTCTGAATTACACAGGGTACAATATCGGGTTCAACAAGAAAAAACTCATTAAAGAAATGAACGATAAAAATTACCTGCCGATATACGGAAGTGTAATCTATGACCGCAAAAAACAGGTTCAGATTATTCAAAGTATCTTCAAAAAATGGAATACAATGTTTGAAAAAGCGGTAAAATCAAAGAAAAGCACAAAAGTAAAACTGTTTGACATTCTTTTTGAACTTATTGATGTTTTAAATATTGTAAGTATTTTCTTTAAAAATCCGCAGTTCAAAAATGAACACGAATACAGAATAGTTATCGTAAACGCCTTTGGTACACCTGACTGTAAACCTACAAAAGTCGTTGAAAAAAACGGACTTTTTGTTCCGTATTTAGAATATCATTTTGACAAGAGTTCAGTCAGCTCCGTTAATATAGGGCCAACCTTTGACGAGACAATTTTTTATACAAGCACAAACCGTATGCTTTTAAATTTCGGCTACGAAAATATTGAAGTGGTTCGTTCAAAAATTCCGCTGAGATATTAAATTACTGAACATAAGCATCGCCGACGGTATCGATTGCCTCAACCTTAATATCTGTTATAAGTTCGGAGTATGAAATTACAACGATTGTCGGAATGTGACGTTCCAAAAGTTGATAAAGCGGGAGTCTTATTCTTGGGGAACACAGTACAACAGGCTGACGACCGCAAGTTTGATGCGCACGCATCAGAGTTGTTGCGGTTGTTTCAATAAGTTCTTGTACCTGAACAGGATTAAGTAAAAACATTGTGCCAAGTTCGGTTCTCTGGCAACTGTCATCAAGTATTTTTTCCCATTCGGGAGAAAGCGTTAAAGCATAAAGAACTTTATCTTCTTCAACATTTGAAAGACAAATTTGACGACCTAAAGCCGCACGCAGACGTTCAGACAGAATATCAGGTTCTTTTGAAAATCTTGCATAATCGCAAAGTCGTTCAAACACAAATATAATATCTTTTATTGAAACTTTTTCTCTGATTAAGTTTACAAAAATCTTTCTTAAATCACTTGTAGAAATGATTGTCGGGACAAGGTCATTAACAAGTGTCGGGTCTTGGCTTCTGACAAGTTCCATAAGTTTGAGTACATCAGTTTTTGTCATAACATCATCAACATGCTTTCTTACACATTCCTGCAAGTGTGTGACAATAACATCAGTTGCATCAACCGCAGTGACAAGGCGTGCGGATTTTGCATCATCAGGGGTAATCCAGTATGCTTGGGTTTGATAAGTTGGGTCTATGCCGATAATAGCATCTTCGGGAACTTCTTTTTTCATAGAATCCCATTGGTCAGCAATAACCATGTATTTACCGGGGTAAACATAACCTGTTGCAACAGTATTACCTCTAATCAAAATCATATACTCATTAGCATCAAGCGCCGATGAGTCCATAATACGAATGTTTGGCAAAATGTATCCGAGTTCATCTGTTACTCTCTGACGCAAAGCAGCGATTTTAGCTAGGAGTTGGCCTTCCTGATCGGGGTCTGCAATAACAAGTAAGTTAGAGCCGACCTGCAAACTTAAAATATCCACCCCAAGACGCTCATACATTCTGTTTGGATTAACCAGATCTTGCATGTTCTGTTTAACATTTTCCAATTGTCCTAACTGAGATTGGACATCGGCATTGATTAAAACTTGGAAACCCGCAATAAATATACAGATACCGAAAATGAAAAACGGCAATGAAGGTAAGCCTGTACCATTCCAGAGTGGTGTGTGTCCTGTCATCCCTAAAAGAATTAAAAAGATTGATGCAAAGAATAACGCATACGGTTTGCTTGTAATCTGTGTTGCAACATCGCTTCCTAAAGATGAGCTTTTTGCAGACGCACGAGTCATAAATACACCTGCAGCAATTGACATCAACAGTGAAGGTACCTGAGCACAAAGACCGTCACCAATAGTTAATTTAGTATATTTGTCGACGGCATCTGCTAATGGCATTTGATTTGATAAACACCCTATTGCTAATCCGCCGATAATGTTAATGAGGGTAATAATAATACCTGCAATGGTATCCCCTTTAACAAACTTCATAGCACCGTCCATAGAACCCATTAGGTTTGATTCTCTTGATAAATCGTCACGACGTTTTGTTGCTTCTTCAGGGGAAATTAAACCTGCATTAAAATCCGCGTCAATGGTCATTTGTTTCCCCGGCATAGCATCTAAAGCAAAACGCGCACTGACTTCTGCGATACGCTCAGCACCTTTTGTGATAACCATAAATTGTACAACAGTGATAATTAAAAAGATTACACCCCCGACAATCATATTACCGCCGGTAACAAACTCCCCGAAAGCCTGAATAACTTCTCCGGCTTGACCTTTTGCCAAAATCAGACGAGTCGAGCCTATAGAAAGACATAATCGAAACATTGTTCCGATAAGTATAATTGACGGAAATGATGATAATTCGAGTGTTTTTTGAACGTACAAAGCGAACATTAAAAGCACAATCCCAAGCGCAATATTTAAACAAATACAAATATTAACAACCCAAGTCGGAAGTTCAACAAGCAATATGACAATAAGAAACAGTACGAATACTGCCATTAAAACTTCACTTATAGGATTTGCATTTTCCTCAGGTGCTGCCATACTACTTTTATAATTCCTTTAATGCTTCACTAATTATTTCTGTCTGTGCTTCAATTGTTGCATCTATAACTCCGTTTGTGGTAGTCAGAAGACAACCGCCTTCCATCATACTTTCATCGGGTATAATTACAACTTTTGCTTCTAATCCTGCACTTGTAATAATTTCAGGAACTTGTTGTTTTAGTATTGAAGCCTGTGCAGAATTAACTTTGATTATAAGTTTTGTTTCATCTTTTGAAAGTCCCCCCAAAATTTCTTTTATGTTATCCAAAATAATTTCCGGGTTTTCTTTTATTTCTTTTTTAATGATTTTTTTTGCAATATCAAGGCTGATATCTAATATATCCGGAGCAATTGCATCAAACATTTGTTGTCTCGCACCATAAAAAACATCAAGACTTTCTTTTAATACTTCCAAATCTGTTTTAGCCATATCAAGTCCCGCCTGATAACCGTCTTTTGCGGCATTTTCACGGATAGCATCCGCTTCTTCTCTTGCGCGGGAAATAAGGTTTCTGTCATCAATACGACGGAAACCTCTGCGCCGATCACCTTTTCGGCGTTCGTTACGCTGTTTGAAATCTATATTATCAAGGTCAAACAAGTCTATTTCTTCAGGTTTAATCTCAGATGTTTCCTGCTGAACTTCTGGCCCTGTACTGCCCTCTTGCTCTACCCCTTGAGCCTGTTTTTTATTCTTTTTAATTATCATGATACAACATTATTATACACTATTTATCAAGTGCGTGGCAACAATACTTGCAACCTTTGGAGGAATACTTTCATAGTATTTATCTTCAAGAGCCGTAAACACAAGTCTTTTTACTCCGATACGCTCTTTTATAAGCATTGTTTCGAGTTCTTTTTCGCTGTATTTTGATGCAAAATTCTTAATTTTTTTAACAACTTTTACAGGTGCAAGATCTGATGCTTTTGGAAGATTCATTTTAATTTCGTGCAAACATTTCATTGCATTTTCTACCCCGACTCTTTGCGTCAAATCTGGCAGTTTCATATATTTGACAACATCTTCGGCATCACTTTGCTCAAACTTATCAAGGAAAGTTTGAACTCTGTCCTGATTCATTCTGTTGAATAACATAGCTACAGTTGCCAGTTTGAGAGCTTTTGGCGCAAATTCCGGTTTAGGAGTTGCAATTAGATCGGAAGTTTGTGATGTTTGAGGTAAATTTTGCCCGTCAGTAGTATCGGCAGTAACATTACCATCTGCTTGTGCTTGCGCTTGAGCCTGTTGCATTTCTTGTGCCATCTTATTCATATTAGATTGAGATGCGGCAAATTCCATCAAGCTTTCGTCTATAACACCTTTATCTTTCAATTCGGTTATTGCTTCAACATAAGTTTTATTTACATGGTGTTCAATAATTTCTATAATTTGTTCATTTGGTAATTTCTGAGAAAATGCTTGTTTTGCAACCTCAAAAATGGTGTATGCAATTTTTTGCATAACCCCGTCCCAGTTGGCACGCGGTATACCTGAACGGATAACATCAACTGATTTATGAAATGACCATTCTGCAATAATTTGAGTAATATATGTTGAAGTTTCAACATCAAAAGGCAAGTTTTTGTCTTCTGCAAGTGCTTTACCTGCCATCATTGAGAAATTACCCAAAGTATTTATTACATATTCTTTTTCTTCAGGTGTAAATTCTGCAGGAACGAGATCTTGTGCTTGAGCGGCGAGATTTTGTGCAAAATTTTCATAATCAAAACCTTTGGCTGCCATTATTTACCACCATCCTCACTCGGAGCACCGACAGTTGCGCCTGCTTTACCCGAACCGTCTTCTATCCAGCTCTTGATTCTGTCGGCAGAATCTTCATTAAGTTCGTTGGACAATGCATCAAGTGAATCGTCAAGCAGATTTTCATTAAATGCGTAACCAGGTAATGCACCGGTATTTTGACGTTGATTAAGCAAATCTTGAGCTAGTTCTGATTGTCTTTGTGTTAACTGGCTTGCTCTTGAATTGATGTCGTTTAGTTGTTGTTCCTGAGCGAGCGCTTTTTGACGAAGTGCTTCAACTTCAATTTCGTTTTCTTCTTTAATCTGTCTAACTTTTGCTGTTACTGCTTTGAATGTAATTATGATACCTATGGCGGTGATTAGAAGTGCAAGCCACCATGGGTTTCCTGATTCGTCAACTTTCGGAAGATTTTGTTGTTTGTCAGGTGACAAATATGGGTCGTTTGAATTTGAAAATGCGATAGAAACATTTGCTGCCGTAACTTTCGGGCTTGCTGCACGCGCGATTAAGTCTTTCATTTCTTCCATTGTTGTATCAGCCGGAATGCTGTTTCTGTCTAAAGTTACCGCTATAGAAATTTCTTCAACAACCCCCGGCTTTATATACTCATTTGTTTGGGTTTTTGTTACACCGTACTGAGTTTCTGTTGCTGTTCTTGAATAATTTCTGTCCTGTGAGGAATCCATACCGCCTGTTGGTAAGCCGTTTGGCAAATATGTACTGACCGCATTAATTCCTCTGCTCTGGTCAGAGGTTTTATCGCCCAACCCCTCGGAGAATGATTGCTCTGTCACTGAAGTTTTTCTCTCAGGGTCGTAATCAATAGTGAATTTTTCAACAGGAGTTTGTCTCAAGAAGGTACTTACTGTTGCAACATAATTTCCCGGTCCGACAAGTCTGTCTAACTGTTTCGAAATTTTTTGCTGCATATATTTATCGTTTTCTTCAAGTTTCTGGAGCATTTCGTCTTCTGCGTCCATTACACTGTGATAAGTATTTCCGTTTGTATCCGTTATGGCGATATTTTCCGCTTTCAGACCCGTTACACTTCCTAAAAGCAGGTTGGTAATTGCCTTAACCTTTGACTGATCAAGTTTTTCACCGATGGGCATAACTAATTGAACCGTAGCAGTCTGCGGTTTTTGTTCGTCAAACATTGAATTTTGTTCGGGTATCGAAATAAATACCGTTGCACTCTGGATAGGCGGAATTTGTTTGATAAGTCTTGATAATTCTCCGTTCATTGCTCTTGCAAGACGAATTCTTTTATCTTCTTTTGTGGAAGTAAAATCACCCTTATCAAAAATTTCAAGTCCGACATTCTGGTCAACCAGCCCCGACTGAACAATAGCAATAATTGCCTTATCTCTGTCATTTACGGTACATTTTGAGGTCATATTAGAGCAATTTTTAGCATTTAATATGAGTTTAGACTTTGTACCGTCTAACTGCCGTTCTGCAACAATGCCTTGTTTTGCAAGCATTGCTTGAATTTCCAGTGCTTTACCGATATTATCCGTTGTCAAAAGTTCGACATTAGATTTCAACGCTTCAGAGCCGACCGTTTTTGGCCCGTCTTTGCTCCCCGAACTTGCGCCGATTATTATTGCCATAAGTATAATCGCAACAATTAATACGGCTCCTCCGATAATTCCGTAAAATAGTGGTTTGTTTTCAGTAATTTTGCTAAAATCCATATCGTTTCCCGCTGTCTGATTTTTTAATTCATACCCTTAATAAGTAACAGATTTTGTAATTATACGTTGATTTGCATAATTCTATCGTAAGCGTTGATAACCTTACCTACTGCCTGAGTTGCAACGTTTACGCTGATTTCCGTTTTTGACATAGCAACCATAACATCGTGAATATCAACGTTCTTGTTGCCTTGCATAACGTCTTTCAACAGGTCATCAGGTGCGTTTAAATCTTTATTAAAGTTTTCTACAAGCCCTGAAAATACCTGCTTGAAATCCTGCGTTTCAGGCTTTTCAACTCTGTCAAGACGAATACTCGGCATATTAAATCCCGATGAGAATTTCGTATGCTGTATTCTTCCCGCCAAGTCGTAATTTGGAAAGTAACTTGTCATAATCTGCTACCTCTCTTTTCTATCATACTAAATTTTATTAATTTTGTTCAAGTTATACGCAAAAAATCAACCATACGGAGTAGAAAATGATGTTTTTTGCATGAAGTTCTTAATGATTTGTAAAAAAAAAGCAACATTTTTATTTAAAAGGCACTAGGGCACTAAGGGAATAAGGCAATAAGTTCGTTTCAAATATTAAAATCCTGCCCCCTGAAAGGAGGAAGTGATTACTAAGTTTGTAGGTTGGGCATACTTGCCCAACAATTATATTTTTGTCGGATTGGTAAATCCGACCTACTTTCTACAAACTATATACAATATTACAGTAAACAGGTTTGTCGTTGCGAGGAGGCAAAGGATTGCTTCGCTGTCGCTCGCAATGACATGAATCAATTTTTAATTTTTCATTTTGCATTTTTAATTTATAAATGCCTTACTGCCTTATATTTACACATCCGGCAGGGAGCCTTTGACTTCGGCAATTTCGTCACAACCTAAACCAAACACCTCATGTAAAGCCTTAACCGCCTTTTGTGCATCTCCTTTATTAATCAGACAACTGATTTTGATTTCGGAAGTTGAAATCATACGAATGTTGATTCCGCTGTCAGCAAGTGTTTTAAACATTGTGGATGCAATACCGGGGCGGTCTATCATGCCCGCACCGATAATAGATACTTTTGCGATATTATCATCAAAACTTACATCGCCTGCACCGAGTTGTTCTTTCACTTTTGAAAGAATTTCTTCGGTTTTTCCCAAATCTTCTTTGTTAATAGTAAACGCGATATCATTTTTGACTTTTCTTGCGTAGGACTGAATAATCATATCAACCGAAATATTTTCCTTTGCAAGAGCGCCAAAGAGTGTTGCTGCTTCACCTGGGGTGTCGGGGATATCGCAAACTACTACTCTTATCTGTGATAAATCTGCGGCAACACCCGCAACCGGTTTATTAATTTCCATATCTTCAACTCCTAATATTAAAGTTCCTTTGTTGTCGTATTTGAAGGTCGAACGCACTCTAATCGGCATCTTGTACTGTTTTGCCGTTTCAACACTGCGGGGGTGCAAAACATTTGCTCCCGCATGAGCAAGTTCGAGCATTTCTTCGTAAGAAATTTCATTTAGCCTCGACGCATTCTGTACAACTCTGGGGTCTGTTGTGTATACACCCTCAACATCGGTGTAAATATCACATCTTTCTGCACCTAAAGCAGATGCAATAGCAACAGCGGAGGTATCAGAACCCCCTCTGCCAAGCGTAGTTATTTCGCCGTCTGTTGTAACGCCCTGAAATCCTGCGATGACGATTATATTATCTTCATCAAGACTTTTTCTTAATTTATCCGTTTTTATATCGACAATTCTTGCCTTTGTGTGTACATTTTCTGTTATAATCCCTATCTGCTGGGCATTATAACTTATTGCTTTATAGCCTTTAGACTGCAAAGCCATAGTAAGTAATGACATTGAAACACATTCGCCCGTTGAAAGAAGCATATCAAGTTCTCTGTCTGACGGGTGCGGATTGATTTCGTGAGCGAGTTTTACAAGATGGTCTGTTGTATGCCCCATCGCAGAAACTACAACCACAACATCGTTGCCGGTTTCTTTCTCCCTGATTATAACATCAGCTACGTGCTTCATCTTTTCGATATCTGCAACCGATGTTCCTCCGAATTTTTGTACAACTATTTTTTTCAACTCTAATTCCCTTGAAAATTCGTTAACATGTGTTCAAGTTCTTGTTTTTGAGGGGTATAATCGAATTTCCCTAATTCAAGCGCTCTGTCAGCAACCGAAATTGCTTCCTTTATATTATATTCACAAATGTTTTTCTTGACAAGAGTGTATTGTGCAAAGAAGAGAATATTTAGTGCCTGAACGTTCTCGGGCTCAAGTTTTAGGGCTTTTTTTACCTTTCTGCGCGCTTCTTCAAAATTCGATACATTTATTAACCATTGAGCATAATCAATGAAGCCCTGAGCATAATTCGGATTGCTTGTAGTAAATTTGTCAAAATATTCTCCTATCTTATATCGGCTATTTAATTCAATATATACTCTTGCGAGGTTATAATAGTTATATGTTTGATATTTGTCTGTTGTAAGAGCTTTTTTAAACATCTTTTCTGCGCCTTCAAGGTCTCCGCATGAAAGTAATTCAAGTCCGATTGCTTCTTGAATATATACATTGCCAAGATTTTTTTCTTTTAATTTTTCAAGCAAACCAAAATTATCTTCGTATGCATTTAACAGAGCAAGGCCAATCCGTGCATCATTATTTTGAGGATCGGTATCCGTTATTTTTAGGAATTTTTCTCTTGCTTGCTCAAAACATAAAAGTCGTATAAGTGCTTTTCCCCATTCAAAATACAAATTTGTGCTTTGTAATCCGTTATCCTGTGCAGTTTGAAAATTTTCCTGAACCTTGTCGTAATCTTTTTTAATTGAATAAATTTCCCCAAGAATAAAATACGCAGGAAGCATAAATTTGTTAATCGAAAGAACTCGGTTTGCATACATTTCCGCTTCATCAAATTTATTCTGTACAAGTTTTAGATGAGAATATTCGTACAAACTGCCTTCGTTAGGTGCAACTTTAACAAGAAAACGAAGTTTCTCTTCTGCTATTGCATATTCTTCAAGTCGCATTTCCATAACTGCAGATAAAAGAATTGCGGTAAAATTATATTTGCTAATCTGTGTGGCACGGTTAAATTTGTCTTTGGCAAGTGCATATTTTTTCTGTTTCATATAAACCATTCCCCAACCGGTGTGAACATCAGTGTTCATTGGTGTAAGGCGGTCGGCGAGTTCAAATGAGTGTATTGCCTTATCTAAAATATCGGAATATAAATAACTCATTCCCAATCTTAACCAAATTTCCTTATCGTTAGGATTAAGATTTGCTGATTTTTCATAGTAAGTACAGGCATCTTTAAAATTACGGTTCATTTCTGCAATTTTACCAAGATATTTAAATACAAGCGGGTCTTTATCAGAAATATCAATAGCCGAAATCAAAACTTCAGTAGCATTTTTATAATCCTTTGCCTCTATTAGTTTTTTTGCTTTGTTAACGTAAGCAACGGTCGGCAAAGATGGAACTATTGAATCAGATTGATAATTGCTAACCGATTTATTAAGATTTTTTATATCTTCATAAATTTTTTTTAATTTATTAAGCAATCTGCAACCTCCCTGAGTGCACCTGTTCCGCCACTGTGCGTTGTAATTTGTATATTTTTTATTGCCTTAACTTTATCCGTTGAATTTGGTACGGTTATTGCGTATTTTGCATAGTTCAGACACTCGATATCGTTTATATCGTCCCCTATATACAAATATTCTTCTTGTGACAGATTTTTTTTTGCAATAATTTCTTTTAGTATCGGAAGTTTATCTCTTATACTCTGGTAAACCTCTTTTATTTCAAGATTTTTGGCGATAGTTTCTATTGCGGAATTTTTCTCGCCTGAAATTATTGCAATATCAATATTGTTTCTTTTAAGCAGATAAAATCCTACAACGTCTTTAAAATTTATTTTTCTCGACATAATTCCGTCGTCGCTTATGTATACACAGTTATCAGTTACGACTCCATCAAAGTCGGTTATGACCATTTTTATTGTATTTGGCAATTCTAATCCGCTCATGTTCCCCATTGTTTACAAAGTTAACTCTATTTATTATAATTTAATTATATCATGTTAAAGGAATTTATGAGAGCATATGGATTCATATCTTAACATTATTAATATCGCGGTAATTTTGGTTTTTATATTATTGTTTTTCGTTACTAGAAGAACTAACAAGCGTTGGTCGAAAATTAATGATTATCTTGGTAAAGTCACAACTACGGTTGATTCTATCCGTTATGGTGATTTGAGCAAAAAAATTAATACAGACCATCCGACATATCAAAATGTCACCCACAGTATTAACAGAATGGTTGAAACACTTAACGACCGTGAAAGAATGATTGCGGAATATCAATCAGAACTTATGAATCAGAACAGATTGTTAGAATCAGTTATAAATTCGCTTTCAGACGGTATTTTGATTATTAATGACAAGTTTGAGATTTTAAGAGCCACCCCGAAAATTTTAAAATGGTTTGGTGTAAAGAAGGGGCATGATATTATTGGTAAAAGTATTTTTGATTACATTCAGTTGTCTAATGATGAAATAAAGGCTGATAAACTTGATAATAATGAGGTTTTTATCAAACATACTCCGACAAACAACTTTTTAATCAGTTCCCAACCTCTTATGCATATCGAAAAGAAGCGTTATGTCATAATTGTTAAAGATGTTACGGTTGAAAAAGAAATCGAAACACTAAAAACAGATTTTGCAGCAACTTTAACTCACGATTTAAAAGTTCCGATTATTGCTGCAGCAAATATGATAGATTTGTTTTTGAACGGTAAATTCGGAGAGATTTCAGATAAGCAGGAATTTGCACTTAAAAATATGAGATCTTCAAACAATGAGCTTTTAGAGCTTGTACAGGTTCTTTTAGAAACATATAAAATTGATGATAAAGGAAGTATTGAACTTTTTAAAGAAAAAATTGATTTAAATCTTTTTACCGAAATCGTTGTCGAAGATATGATTCCGCTGACAAAAGATATTGAGATAAAACTTAATTTTATCCCGTCAGACAATGGTATTTACATTGACGGCGACAAGATGCAATTGCAAAGGGTTATCAAAAATCTTGTTTCTAATGCAATAAATCACAGCAATTCACACAAGGGTATTGATGTAAAAATCGGAGAAGACAAAGGTTTTGCAACGATTTCCGTTATAGATTACGGACAGGGAATCCCTAAAGACGAAATTAAAATGATTTTTAATAAATATTATTCGGCTGCAAAAAAACTTCGCAAAGTCGGAACAGGTTTAGGTTTGTATTTATCCCAGCAGATTGCACAGGCTCATGGCGGTGAAATAACCGTCGAAAGTGAAGAAAATGTCCGCACGGAATTTTGCGTGAAACTGCCAATGTAAACTTAATTCTCTTGTTCAAGATAATTCTTTACTCTGCAGACTTCTTTGTCCTCAATAATTTTTATTAGTTGATCTTGTAATGCTTTTTTAGCTTCTTTTGTAGTCTGCTGATTTACATCGTTCATTTTTTTTACGATATAAGCAAGTTGATTTCTTGTCAAACCGCATTTTATTGAAAGGATATCCTTATTTAAGTCATAACTGTAAACGGTGCTTTTTGTGTAACACTTACCGTTTATAAATCCTAAAACTTCTTCGGTTGATTTAACCTTTAAAACAGGGGAATTTTCATCTCCGGTCGGGATAGATGTTGAATAATCCTCGCTGTAGACACTGCAGGCTTTAAGATGGTTAATATATGTCGGTGAATATGTATATTGCTCCTGAGCAAATGTGCCCAAACTTACAAATAATAAACCCATTAATAACAATATTTTTTTCATACTTCCCGCCTTTAATTTTTATCTTTCAACAACGATATATTACAGGTATTTTTCATCCTGTGTCAAATAATTAATCATTTTTTTTAAATTTTTGTTCCAGTAACCGTTCCATTTTTTGATAATCTCATCGGCAGGAGAAATACCTTTGTCCATAAATTCTTTTATCCCCTGCAAAAACATATTTTCCCCTGTCTGCATATTTTTAAGTGATTTTTCCGCAATAGCGATAATTTCTCTTGAATAATCAAGAACTGACGAATTTTTAATCTGCGCCTTTAGCCCCTGTTTTGGTATGTCATAACGAAGTTGTGAAAAGTCTTTGTATTGCAGATGTTTAAATAGTTCTTCGGCTTCACTCATTGCATTATTATCATAAAAGATTCCCTTATAAATCGCGGGAATTGCGTATTTCAAATCACCTCCAACGCAATCGTGGTTTCTTATTTCAATAAAATTACGCAGTCTGACTTCAGGGAAATACAAATTCGCCTGAAGTTCGTAATCGTCAAGTGTTGGCATAATTTCGCCGTAACCCTCTTTTAAATATTCTTCAAAAGTAATGTCGCCGTTAAGACTTATTGGCTGACCGTTTCGCTGAATAAATATCATCGGAGTTTTTAAAACGCAGTCAATGTAATCATCAAACGAAAATTCTTCGCTAATTTTCCCCGCAAACCCGCACCTGTCATTATCGGTATTCAGCCAACTCAATGCTCTGAATGACTTATACCCTGTATCAACTCCCCCTCTTACTGGCGAATTTGAAAACATCGCGGTCATAAACTGGATAAGTTTGTTTGCGAGTTTATATTTGCGCATCGCATCTTCTTCCGATTTAAAATCAATACAGCATTGAATTCCCGCCGTTTCCCGCATCATAACATCGGACAAAATTCCCCAGAGGTATTTTGCCATAATTTTGTACCGTCTTTTGGGTATCAGATGGATATTTTTAAACGTCGAATACGGTGAAACCCCGTAATTTAGCAATATAGTACCGTGTTCAGATAAAATTTCTTCAAGACTTAAATTAATCCCGTCGATTTTTTTCTTCAGTTCAAAAATCGTGCGTTCCGGTTTGGTGCTGATTTCTATCTGACTCCCCGGTTCAAGCGTAATCGTATCGTGTCCTTTGGCAAGCCCCACTACATTTTTTTCATCAACGATATAATCCCAGCCGTCTTTTCTTGCAAACTGCTCAAGACAGTAGGCAATCCCGTCTTCTCCCCAATAATCAACCACTTCGAACGAGGTTGAATTTATGGGCAGTCGTTCATATTCAAGTCCGATTTTGTAGTCCGCAGGATTTGTATATCCTTTGGTGTAAAGTTTTAAAATTTCACTCCTTGTTAACACATTTGATCTAAGATTCAGCATCATTAACCCTTTTCGCTTTTATAATATCATAACAATATTAAAAATAACAAAAAATTAAATATAAACATCTATCCTTTTGTGGTATTATATCGGGTAATATGAATTACTTTGAACGGGCTAAATTTTTCAGAACAAAAAAAAGATTAGGACAAAATTTCCTTATAGACGGGGAAGTTATCGCAGATATTATCGATTATGCAAACATTTCACCTGATGACACCGTTCTTGAAATCGGTCCGGGGGTCGGGTTTGTAACCGAACAACTTGTCAAACACGCAAAAAAAGTTATTGCGGTTGAACTTGACGAGCAGGCTGTAAAAGAACTCCAAAAACTTGAAGCCTCTAATCTTGAAATTATACATCAGGATATTTTAAAGACTGATTTATCAACGCTTTGTGAGGGGAAAATTAAGGTCGTTGCAAATATCCCTTATTACATCACAAGTCCGATTATTGCGCATTTGCTTGGCGAAGTCGATGATTTAACCAACAAAAACCGAGCAAAAATAACAGATATTATCCTTATGGTTCAACAGGAGGTCGCTCAAAGAATGTGCGCAAATGAAACTTCGCAGGGCAAACAGTACGGACTTTTGACTATACTTTCGCAGTTTTGGGCTGATGTAAAACTTTTAAGAACAGTCGGCAGAAAATGTTTTTACCCCGCACCGAAAGTCACCTCGGCACTTGTAAAACTTGAAGTCAGAGAAAAACCTCTGCTTGATTTAAGTGACTATTCGCATTTTAGAAAAACAGTTAGGGCAGGCTTTGCGCAGAGAAGAAAAAATATTAAAAATTGTCTTTTAAATGGCGGGTTTTCAAAAGATGCAGTTTTAAAATCGTTGTCCGAACTTGGGATTGATGAAAACACAAGAGGCGAAAAACTTTCTATTGAAATCTTTGGCAAATTATCGGAACTTCTGATAAAAAACGGTTAAAAAAAAGACCTTGAGTATATTACCAAGGCCTATCCGTTTAAATAAGAAGAGAGAGCTTTATATATTAATATAAAGTGTCCTAAATCTGAAAAATTGCTAAATATTCTTATAGAACTTTACAAAAGTTAACAATATTTTAATAGGTTAATTATTTTCGCTATTTCTGAATTCTTCAGTCCCGGGGAAGCTGTTTTGACCGGTTCTTAATTTTGTAATGAGATACTGCATTTTCGGAATGAGTGTCGATAAGAACAGTGCCGACACCGCAAAACCGCTGCCCCAATTAATCAAGTTCATCTTGAAGTTATGTTTTGATGCTTTTTTGAGTAAGCTTGAAGTTATTTCTTTTGCATCTGTTTTCTTAGCCTGTTCAACTATTGATTTGACGTAGTTTGCAAGGTCTTTTTTGAGTGAATCAAAGGTGTTTTGCGGTACGAACTTGTATTTTTCATTGTTCATGAATTTTCTGTGTCCGAGCGCATTAGCGTAAAATTCTTTCAAAAATTCAGGATTGTTTATGTGTCCGCCGTTTAATACATCCTGAACCTGACCTTCAGTCAAAATTCTTTTCACCATAGTAACGGTTTTGCCGTCAATTTCTTCGTGCAGAACTCTTTCCGGCTGAAGTTCGGACATCTGTTGTGCGATTTTTTCGTAATCAGACAGTTTTTCAGGTGGAACAATGTTTTTGAGTTCTGCTTTGAAATCATCTAACGAAATAATTTTGTGTTTTTCAAATTTTACTTTCAGACTTTCGGGGAGTTCTTTATTTTCGCCTAACACTTCTTTTGCAAAAGTTTCGGGGGCGATCTTGCCCTCACCCACATAGTTTTGCAGGTATTCGGTTGCGAATTTTGCAGATGACGGGTCAAGTCTTGAACTGTTGCCTTTGCCCTGTTCTATTTGGTTTAACCAATTGTTCATATTTGCCATGTTGAACATGTAGAAGTAGATTGAAGATAAATCTCTGAACAAGATTTCGACTCTTTCATCGTTATTTCTTGCCGAGTATGCTCTGCCCGAAGCGGTTCCGGCATCAACGGACAGAAGTTTCCAGTTCCTTTTGCTCTCAAAATTATTTGCAATAGTTAGTAGGTCCCATTTCCCTGTGAATGAGGTGTCTTTGTTGTTATCATCGTTTTGCCCGAACGATTCCAAATGCGGTCTTTTGAAAAATTCGTTGTTGTTATTTTGAGGTTTGTTCTTGTCGCTTTTGTGGTAAGAACGGGTTATAGCCTGATTGATTTTCGGCAGAATAAACCCGATAAAGGCGTTTGCTATAAGTACGCTTGCGATAACTTTGGTGAACTTGAATTTAGCCATAAGGCTTTCTGTTATCGGTTTGCCGTTTCTCATTTCTTTTATAAGGTATCTTTTGAGCGGGTTGCGGGTTTCGTCATGCGCAATATCTACCATTTTGTTCGGGAGTTTCAATAATTTTTGTCCGAGTTTTTCAAACACCCAGTTTAGTCCTGTTACCCCCCCAAGCCAGAAAACTGCGCCCGAAAATTCTTCGGTTATTCTTTCTCTTGCCTCGTCAAATCCGCCTCTTTTATATGCTTGATAAGTTCTTCCCGATTCTACAAATGCCTCAAGTGCAATAACAGGCAAAAAACCGTCACTTGCCATTGCGGAAACAATGTTACGGGGCTGAAATTGTTTCTTTAAATTGGCAACCGAAAAAGTCGGGTGTATGTTTGTTTTGGGGATTTTTATGCCGGTCATATAATTGTTACTTCCACACTACTAAGATAACATGCTAAAAACCGCTCAATCTCAATTTTTGCCTTGAAATGTCTTAAAGTTAAGATTTTGTTACATGTTCTTTGCTGATAAATTTATCAAGTTTTTCTGATGTGTAGGTTGAGAATATCGGCAAAAGTGCGTAGTATATTACCGCAAAGATTATTGTCGGACGCAGAATATTGATTCCCTCAATATATTTTGGCAATTTGGGGTTGAGTTTGTTTGCTTCTTTGAATTTTTCCATCAGCCCGCCTGTTGTGTTTTTGACTTTGCTGTCAATGAAGTAGCCCGCCAATATTGTAATTGCGGTATTTATTATGTTGTTATAATTAAGTACCCGCTTGCAGTTTTCTTTAATGCTTGGTGATTTGTTTGTCTGCCATACAGATGCCGAAGTCAAAAGCACATCTGTCGTTGCAGTGATGTGTTTATAAATATCCTCATCTTCCATTTCGTATTTTTGTGCGAGTTTTTGAACTTTTTTGTTGTTAATAATTTTACTTATTCCGCTTGATAATTTTTCCCCGATATTTCCTGTAAAAGCAGGCTCTTTTACATTTTCGGGTTCGGTTAAAAATTTGGATGCCTCATTTTTGTAAGGGAATTTTTCCGCTGCTTTTTTTAAATCTTCAAGCGGGTTATAGTGAAAAACTTTGTTCATAACAACAGGAATTAATGCAATAGTAAGCATTGATTTTGGGATAGCGGTCAAAAGTCCCGTACTCAATTTGATTATCTGCGTTATGAACTTGTAACTTCTTGTTTCGGGGCTGAAATTTTTTAAAGTTGTTTCGGTTAAATATTTGCTTGAATTTTTGTCTATTCGGCTTACTGCATTTTCAATAGGCAGGGCTATGGCTTCTACGATGCCGAATTTTACAAGCCCCGATGTGACGGAGTTTGCCATAGCATAGAACTTGTTTTCTTTTTTAACGTCAGGCGTGTTGTAAATCGAAAAAGTCCGAACCCCCAAAGACATAAGCAAAGACGCACCGGCGGCAAACGATGTCCCGTGCTCGGATATTTTTTCAAGTCCTTTAAGAACTGATTTATTTGTGAGTAAATTATTTGCTATACGATTAACTTGCATTTTAAGTTTCTGTTAAGGTTATTTTAGTGTTTGTCATTGCGAGCCCGATAGGGCGCGGCAATCCAGCTTTTTATTATATTGAGTATGTGGATTGCTTCGTCACTTTGTTCCTCGCAATGAAATGAGGATTATACAACAACTGCTTTGTCACTATACTTTATGATACAATTAAACCATGAAAATTCTTGAATTTGTCAAAGGAGAGCTGAGCGGTTGGGGAAAATACGAGCGGATAATTTTTCCGCTTGAAATTTTGCTCATTACTCTTATTGCAATTTATATGAAAGATAAAACCGCGGCGCTGATTAGTGCGGTTTGCGGAATTTGTGCAACGATAACGGCAGGTAAGGGTAAAATTTCCTGCTATATGTTTGGCATGGTCGCAAACATTTGTTATTCTTATATTTCCTTTAAAAACGGGTTTTTGGGGAATTTGTGCCTTAATATGTTTTATTATTTCCCGATGCAGTTTGTCGGAATTTCAAAATGGAAAAAGCACATGAAACAGGATAAACAGGAGGTTTATAAAACTTCGCTTTCTGTCGGGGAACGGGTTATTTATTTTGGCGGAGCGTTTTTGGTGTCCTTGGTGGGATATTTTTTATTAAAATATTTGGGCGGTTCAAACCCTTTGATAGATTCAGTGACAACGGTTTTGTCGGTTATCGCATTTATTTTGGCAGTCAAAAGGTGTGTTGAACAGTGGTATTTGTGGACAATAGTAAACGGTTTGTGTGTTGTGATGTGGGTAGTTGCGTATTTAAACGGCTCACACTGTTTTGCAACAATTTTGATGTGGACAACGTATTTTGTTTTGGGAATTTATTTTCTGCATAATTGGAATAAAGAGATTAAAACTGAATTTCAATAACTTGATTTATTGACCTGTAAAAAAAAATGATTTATAATAGAAAAACCAAATAAGGAAAGCATGGGTGGAAGTCCCTCACTGGTCCGCAGCCGTGTCCTCTGCGCAATATCTTGGGGTTGCGTATGACTTCAGCAAAGTGCTGAAATAGTCGGAATGCTTATTGGTTTTGTTATTACTTTACGAGACTGGAGGATATTTATGCAGCAAAAAGTTATCAAACGTGACGGGCAAATTGTTGAATTTGACTCGCAAAAAATTACTAATGCCATTTGTAAGGCATCAAATGTTACAAAAGAAATCGACCAATTTACGGCAAGACGGTTAACAAAAAATGTCATCAAAATTGTCAATGATTTTGTCAAAGAAAAACAGTCAAACCTTGAAGCACCGACTGTTGAAGAAATTCAGGATATTGTTGAAAAAGTTTTGCTATCTTCAGAATACAAACAGACCGCAAAATCTTATATTCTCTATCGTGAACAGCACAACAAAATGAGAGATTTTGCAAAACACGCATCAATCGATATGGTTGATGAATACCTAAAGCAGCTTGACTGGCAGGTTAATGAAAACTCAAACATGGGGTATTCAATTCAGGGGTTAAACAATTATCTTGCGTCAGCATTAAGCAAAAACTATTGGCTTAATAAGATTTACCCGAACGAAATCAAAGAGGCGCACGAAAACGGTGATATTCATATCCACGACTTGAATATAATTTCCGTTTACTGTGTCGGCTGGGACTTGAAAGACCTGTTAAGCGAAGGCTTTACGGGGGTTGAGGGTAAAGTCGCATCAAAACCCGCAAAACATTTCCGCACCGCTTTGGGTCAAATGGTGAACTTTTTATACACAATGCAGGGCGAAAGCGCGGGTGCGCAGGCATTTTCAAACTTCGATACCCTTCTTGCGCCGTTTGTCAGATATGACGGACTTAATTATGCGCAGGTCAAACAGGCGTTGCAGGAATTTGTGTTTAATATGAACGTGCCGACCCGTGTCGGGTTCCAGACGCCGTTTTCTAACGTCACAATGGATTTGACCGTTCCGTCTTACTACAAAGACCAGTGCGTAATAATAGGCGGTGAGATGATGGAGGAAACTTACGGCGACTTCCAAAATGAAATGAATATGATAAATAAGGCATTTTTTGAAGTTATGATGGAGGGCGATGCATCAGGCAGAGTGTTTACTTTCCCTATCCCGACTTATAACATTACAAAAGATTTTGACTGGGATAATCCTGATTTGGACGGACTTTGGGAAATGAGCGCCAAATACGGTATTCCGTATTTCTCAAATTTTGTTAATTCCGATATGAATCCCGAAGATGCGCGTTCAATGTGCTGTCGTTTGAGAATTGATAACAGACAACTTGAATACAGAGGGGGCGGGCTTTTTGGTTCTAATCCGCTAACCGGTTCAATAGGAGTTGTAACAATTAACTTGCCAAAAATCGCTTATCAGACAAATTCTAAAGAAGAATTTTTTGAAGTACTTAAAGACAGAATGGAAATTGCAAAAGAATCATTGGAAATTAAGCGTAAACTTTTGGAACGCTTAACTGACGGCGGTTTGTATCCATATACAAAATTCTATTTAAGAGATATTAAAGCAAGATTTGGCGTGTATTGGAAAAACCATTTTTCAACCATCGGTCTTGTAGGGATGAACGAAGCCTGTGAAAACCTTTTAAACTGTTCTATTGCAGAGGGCGACGGGCATGATTTCGCAGTGGAAGTTATGGATTATATGAGAGATTTGATAGTTAAGTTTCAGGAAGAAACAGGCAATAACTACAATTTGGAAGCAACACCTGCTGAAGGTACAAGTTACCGTCTTGCAAAACTGGATAAGAAAAATCTTGTGGATATAAAGTGTGCAAACGATGATGAATACTATTCGCAAGGCTCTGAGCCATATTATTCAAATTCGACACAACTGCCTGTTAATTACACAGACGATATTTTTGAACTGCTTGATCATCAGGACGATTTGCAGACGAAATACACAGGCGGAACGGTCGTTCACATCTTTGCCGGCGAAAGAATACACGATATTACGACAATGAAAAATCTTGTACGAAAGATTTGTGATAACTATCACCTGCCGTATTTCACGTTCTCACCAACGTTTTCTGTCTGTCCGACACACGGTTACGTTGCAGGTGAACACTCGACCTGTCCTGACTGTGGCAGCGAGTGTGAAATATATTCACGAATTGTCGGCTACATCCGACCTGTAAAACAGTGGAACAAAGGTAAAAAAGCGGAATTTGTCAACCGAAAAACCTTTGATATGGCAAAAGCGCAGGAGTGTTGCAGTTGTTCGTAATCGGAGGAGTGCAAAAAACTTCACTTGTAGATTTTCCGCACAGAGTTGCAGCCGTTGTATTTACACAGGGCTGCAACTTCCGCTGCGGATACTGCCATAACCCATCTTTGGTTTTGAATAAAAATCATTCAGATAATTATAAAACATATGATTTTGGGGAATTTTTAAAAACACGTTCGGGTAAACTTGATGGGGTTGTTATTTCAGGTGGTGAACCTACTTTGCAGTCAGGTTTATATGATTTTATAAAAGAGATTAAACAAATGGGGTTTGAAGTTAAACTTGACACAAACGGCACAAATCCTAAAATTGTTGAGAAATTGTTAAGTGACAATCTGCTTGATTATATCGCTATGGACATCAAAGCACCGCTTGAAAAATACCCGCAAATTATAAATATTGCTTCCTTCTCCGAGAGAGAGGGAGTGAGGGAGAGGGTTGATTTGATTTTGAAAAACATTCAGCAATCAATAAACCTTATCCTGAACAGCAAACTCGACTACGAATTTCGTACAACTGTTCTCAAATCTCAACTCTCACCCGATGATTTTGAAAAAATCGGACAAATGATTAAGGGGGCAAAACGCTACTATCTGCAAAAATTTGTCCCATCAAATATTCTAGACCAAAACCTTATAAATAAAACAACTTACACTGACACCGAATTTAAAAGCATTTGCGATAACCTGAAAAAATATGTTGAATTTGTTGATTACAGGTAAATTTTAAACCATACCCTTATAAGATAAGAGTTCATTTATGCAGTCATCTATATATATTCCCAAAAATCGTGCTTTTTCTTTTATTGCATAAAGTGTTTCAATACCGTCATTTAACGGAATACTGCGCCGTGAAACAACTTTATCCATCAAATCCTCGACAACAGGATTTCCAAACTTCGGGTGGTAAATATTCAAACCATCATTATCCACAAATTCTCTGCGGACTGTCGGCTTGGCTGGAGAGCCTTTTACCCCTATTGAAATATTAAAATTTGGAAATTCTATGCGTTTAACTTTCATATCAAAAATTTTAGCAAAAAAAATCGGGATGACAAGATTCGAACTTGCGACCCCTACCACCCCATGATAGTGCGCTACCAAACTGCGCTACATCCCGATATAAAATTTTAAATTCCGTTTTTTCTGAAAAAATCGGGATGACAGGATTTGAACCTGCGACCCCAACGTCCCGAACGTTGTGCGCTACCAAGCTGCGCTACATCCCGATATATTTAATTGTATCACCAACAAAACTTTCGTTTTGTTGTGTGCGCTACCCCTCTCACAAAAACGATACTTAATCGTTTTTGTTCGGCAGAGTGCTACATCCCGATATATTTAATTGTATCACCAACAAAACTTTCGTTTTGTTGTGTGCGCTACCCCTCTCACAAAAACGATACTTAATCGTTTTTGTTCGGCAGAGTGCCACATCCCGAGGGGTAAATATTGCTACTATTGGTTGCAATATTTACTTATGCTTTGTGTTCTTATTATATCACTAATAAAATAAAAACTACAAAAAGTTTTTATTTTACACATTCGGTCAAAAGTGCTTTAACTTCTTTGCGTTTAATTTTGCTTGTTGCTGTTCTCGGCAGGGTTTGTGTTCTTACAACAATGTTAATCGGTCGTTTGTATGGCGCAAGTTGTTTTGAAAGTTGTTTTACTTCCGCTTTAACAGCACTTTCAAGTTTTTCTTCGCTGTCAAAAGTCGATGCGTATTGTTCTGTCGGAACAATTACGGCAACAATTTCCTCGCATCCGTCTTTTTCCCCGCCTGATTTTGGCATACCGACAACGCAAATTTCGGCAAAATTATCGCTCTGCTGCATTACGGTTTCAACCTCTTCGGGGAATACTTTTTTACCGCCTGATAATACTATCATATTTTTAATTCTGCCTGTGATATAAAGTAAACCTTTACGAATTTCTGCGATATCACCCGTGTGGAACCAACCGTCTTTATCCAAAACTTCGTCTGTCAAATCTTGTCTGCCATAGTATCCTTTCATTACAGAAGGCCCTTTGACAAGCAGTTCGCCTGTATCTGGGTCAATTTTTGCATCGTAAGAATCCAAAATAGGCCCGACAGAACGGGTGTTATCCTGATTTGGGTTATAGCACATTGAAACAACAGGACTTGTTTCTGATAAGCCATACCCTTGGAAAATTCTGACACCGATTCGTTTGAACCACGCACCGACAACAGGATCAAGCGGAGCACCGCCTGAAATGTATCCGTAAAAATGTCTGCCGTACAGTCTGTGTATTGTTCTAAACATCAATCTTCTTATAGTAAAGGGCATAAATCTTGCAAGTTGATATTTTAGGTTGTACATAAACTGGTACATAGGTGATTTTTTACTGATTTCTGATTCAAAATGTGCTTTTAATAGTTTCAAAAACGCAGGAACCGTTACCATAAATCTGATTTTTTTCTCCTGCATAATATCAAGACAGTCTTTCGGTTTGAGGCTGCTTGTGTAATATACCGAATAGCCGTGAGTAAGCATCGTGAAAAATCCGACGGTCAGTTCAAAAAGATGGTTCATCGGCAAAATTGATAAAAGGCTCATATCTTTTCTGGGCATCATGCTTTTTAGAATTTTTCTCATCGAATACATCTGCGCAAGCATGTTCTTATATGTCGTCTGAACCCCTTTAGGTGCACCTGTTGTACCCGATGTGTAAATAATCAGTGCAGTATCATTTAACGGACGTCTGCGCCATTTTGCACTGTAGTTTGCGGGAATTGAGTATAAACTCGGCACATCTTCGCTTTCGTGTTCTGATGCTTCCATCAAAATAATGTGTTTGATTGACGGAATTTTATTTTTGAGTTCTTTTGCTTTTTCAAAGTTTTTGCTTGATGTCATCAATATTGTCGGCTCGCAACTTGAAAGAATTGATGTCATTTCATAAATAGTTAATTTATTATCAAGCGGAACAACAGTTAAACCTGCAAGAACGGAGGCAAACATACATACTCCGTATTCAGGCATGGATTCTGATAAAATCGCAAGTTTTTCACCTTTTGGTATCTGCAAATCGTTTATCAGATATGCTGCAAATCTTGTAGATAAAAGACTTAAACCTTTATAGGTAAGTTCACTCCAGCCCCACATTGTTTTCATACCGAGTGCAACTTTTTTCTGATTCTGAATTGTTGTTTTTTCAAGCAACGTAAATATATTTTCATATTTCTGAGCCATGTATAAATCCTCTCTTGTTCTTGTCTATTTTATCGTAAAAAAATATTCTTGCAAGAGGGTAAATGCCCGTTCAACAGAGTTATTGTGTTAAATTTAAATCACTTTCCCGCAATATTTTTCGATAGGGCACTTGTTGCAAAGCGGTTTTATCGGTTTGCAGACGTTCTGCCCGTGAGTGACAAGTAATGAATTAATCGGTATCCAGTATTTTGGGGGTAATTTTTCTCTGAGTGTAAATTCCGTTTCCTCAGGATTTTTTGTTTTTAAATAGCCAAGACGGTTAAAAATTCTGTGAACGTGAACATCAACGCAAATGGCAGGCTTATGAAAGCCCTCCGACAAAACAAGATTAGCCGTTTTGCGCCCAACCCCTCTGAATTTGCAAAGTTGGTCTATATCGCAGGGAACTTCACCGTTATACTTTTCAACAAGAATTTTAGATAGTTCAATAATCTGCCCTGCTTTGTTTTTGTAAAACCCGACAGGATAAATCGCTTTTTCCAAATCTTCCTGCTTTACCTCCATCATTTCCTGCGGGGTTTTGGCAAGTTTGAGCATTCTTAATGTCGCAGGGTATGTTGTTCTGTCATTTGTCCTCAAACTCAAAATGCACGCAATAAGCACAAGATATGGATCTTTAAACGAGTCCATAAGTTTTACAAACTCACTTTGAGGCTGTTTTGCTTTTTCAAGAGTTGTAACGACTTTATCAATATCAACCATTATTTTAAAAGTTCCTCAACATCTATTTTGGTCTTGAGTTTGAGTGCATAAATATTATCCATGTCAAAGCGTTCAAGTTTTACGGCATCTTTTTCGGTGGTAATAATATTCCCAGTAATATCAATTATATCGCTTGGTTTGTACTGATGGTGGTCATCAAAAGTTATGGTTTTTAAGATGTTAAAATTGCCCAAAAAATGATAAAACTGCTGAGGCTGACCGATGGCGCAGATAGCCGTCGCATCCATGTCGTCCATAAGCCTTTGCCCCGTTTTGATATTATACACATAATCAGGTTCGGTATAACAAACAGATGTCGGGAGTTTCAGCCTTTTATACATAATTTTTGCAACTTTTTTTGCAAGTTCGTGCTTTGTGCTTTTGCTTACGATAATGAGCCTGTCTATACGGTCAAGTGCTTCCGCACCCTCTCTTAAAGGACCTGCAGGAAGCAGATTTTCGTTCCCGAAGCCTTTGATACTGTCCATCAAAACAAGGTCTAAATCTCTGTGAAGTTTTCTGTGCTGAAACCCGTCATCGAGAATAATTATTTCCGCACCATATTTTTCAACGGCAAATTTTGACGCAGCGTATCTGTTTTTGCAGGTGAAAACCATACATCCTAAGGTATTTTGTGCTAGCCAAAGCGGTTCATCTCCACTGTCAGATGCTTCAAAAAAGATATTTTTTCCGTCTGATATCATATTAATATTTTTATTATTTAGTTTCCCGCCGTATCCTCTTGATACAATGGCGACTTTTTTATTTTTCGCTACAAAATATTTGGCAATTTCCGATACTACAGGGGTTTTACCTACTCCGCCGGTTGTCATATTCCCGACTGAGATAACAAATGCATTAACCTTTTGGGGACGGATAATTTTTTTGTCATACATAAAGTTCTTGAAATGTGAGCCTAATCCGTAAAAATAAGAAAAGAACTTTAATATTTCAAATAGCATCCCCTTTGGTTCTTTTGTATAGTGTATCTTTGTAATCTTAGTTTTTATATTTAGCATTTTAGAATAATAACCTGAATAGTAAGAATCTCTTGTTGAGTTTTTCAGAGAATTTCTTTAAGTTTTTGGTGATACTGACAGTATCATCAATAATGACTTTCAAATCAGATACCTGCTGTTTGTTGTTCGGATCAACGGCATTAACCGTTTCAAGCGCAATTGACATCTGTGACATTGCATTATTGATATTTGTAATGGCTGATGAAAGTTCGGATTTGAGTTTCCCGTCACTTGTCATAGCATTTACGCTTTCACTGATTTGAGCAAGATTTGTGGTAATAATTTTGATATTTTTGCCCGTTTCTTCCGCATCAGCTGCATCCATAATCTTGTTCAGGTTCTTTGATAATTTCCCTACTGAATCCGCCGCTGAAACGACAGTAGATTTGAATTTCGGATCACCGATTAAGCTGTTGATATTAGCTGATAATTTTGAAAAATCATTTGTTGCCTGTTGTGTCATATCAAGCAACTTGTTTATATCATCCTGTGATGAATCAAGCAAAGTATCTATTTTATCAAGTGTAACGGTTGATCTTGTGCTTAACTGATTCATGTTGGCGATAGTAACTTTTAAATCTTCAATTACTCGGTCTGTCAGGATATCATTAAGTTTTTTGTTTGTCTCAGTGAGTGTTTCTGCCGCTTTGTACTGCCAATCCATGAAGTCCGATAATCTCATCGGTTCAAGAATTGTGTAAGGGGATTCCTGATGCGGATACAAAAGCGGTGTATCATCAAGTGAAACCAGTCTTAATTTGTAAGTATTTTTGTCTTTTTCAGCAGAACCTTTCAAAAATTCAGGCGGGATAAGCCCCGGCATATTTATAAAATAATCTATTTTATATGCATAAGGTGTCGGGATGTTGTTTTTGTAGTTATAAGGAACTGAGTCTTTCGGTATAACTTCAACGCTTTTTATAACCCCGACATCATAATATTTTCCGCTCAGTTTCATCTGTACTTTGTCGTTTTTGTATAGCAGATTTGCTTTTGACATAGGAATATAGATGGTTTTTGTTTTTGGCGGAGTAATTTCCAAAAACAATTCCCCGATGATTCCTGACTGCTGAATAGAAAAAGAAGATGCCTTTGGAATATCAAGACCAGGACTCGTAATAACAAATTTGACCTTTACATAACTGTTTTCATCTTTAACGATAGGGGTAATTTCTTCAACCTGACCTACCTTCAGCCCCATCATCTGAACACCCGCGCCGGCTCTTAAACCGTTGACATCCTTAAACTGAACTTCAATTCTTTCCGCAGAAGAAAATGCTCTGCCTTTTACTTTCAGAACTGTTCCGACAAGCAGGCACAAAGCGAGTACGGTCAGTAAACCTACTTTAAATGATGAGGAAAATTTCATTGTAAACCTTTCAATTAGAATTAAGCTGATATTATATTATCAGAAAAATATCATTTCTGTAAAGTTTTTTGAATAATAATATGAGATTAATAATCAAAAAATCATACAAACAGTTGATTTTTCCTGATTTGTCTACATAAAAGTTAATATATATCGTATAATCACTTTAGGCAATGTTGACTTTTGAAAAAAAAACATTAAAAAGTTGGCAGGCAGAAAAATTAAAAATCAGAAAGAGGTAGTAAATATGGGCATGGCAGCATCTCAGGCAAGATGGATTTCACTTGCGGCAAGAAAAACAAACGTCGAATATGAAGGTCAGCAAATCAATCAGGCAAGAACTGCATTGTCTAACCAGAGTTCGGAATTATGGAACAGATTATATAAGATGGATGTCCCTGTTCCGCCAAGTACAACTGATTTTACAAAGACAAAATACACTTTTGAAATCGGGGACAGCCTTAAAACAATAACCGATATTCAGGCAGCCGACTATTATGACCCCGATGACGGTATTACATACAACGCTTATGTTACCTATACTGCAGATGTTATTGAGTACAAAGGTATCAGAAATACAAACTCAAAACCGCAGGTTCAGTACGTAGAAAATCCCCCTGAGGGGAACCCTTACTATATGGTTGGTACCCGTAAATTGACTTCTATGGCTTATGAAAATCCTGAAAGTGACGAATGGGCAACTTATATTGTTGCATTACAGCAGATTGTAGAAGATTGGCCTGAGAGTACGGTTGCAAAAGAATGGAACAAAATCAACCCGGATCCGGCTGTTGATCCAAGTAAGGTAGCGGAAGATTATAAACACATTCATTTCTGGAAAGACGGTCAGAATAATATGAACTTTACGGTTGACGGTCAGCCGGATTGCGCAGTTCCTAATGCTTATGATACTTTGCAGTACTGTATTGAACATCCTGATGAACCTCTGCATTCATACTATTCACAGAACCAGTTTGTAAAACAAACTTTGTCAAAGTATGCGGTTGTTGAATATGATGCAAGCGGTCGTGCAACGACTATTCAACTTGAAAAATCAAGTGCGGTTTATGATTTGACCACAACAACCCAAACCGATGATGATGCATATAACGATGCAATGAACGAATATTATTATCAGAAACAAATTTACGAAAAAAAAGTTCAGGATATTAACGCAAAAACAGAACAAATTCAGACTGAGGACAGAACACTCGAACTTCGTCTGAAACAACTTGATACCGAACAGAACGCATTGCAGACAGAAATGGATGCGGTTCACAAGGTTATCTCCAAAAACATTGAAAATACATTTAAAACATTTGAAAGTTAGTTTAATTAAAATAATAAGAGGTTTAGTATGTCGTACAGATATGATAGTGAACTGGTTATAGCAAACAGATTGAGCAGTGCAAGCGGTGATGCAAAAGCCGTTTTGTGGGAAACTTATGACAGGTTAAGAGATTTAACCGTATCAGGTAGCGGTACAGGTTCAGGCTTTGAATCTTGCGGTAACCTTATTTACAATATGGCAAGTTTACTTGCACCCTCATCATTTGCAACAGTATTTGGAAGTTCCGAAACAATGAATGTTCCCGGTACTTCGTACTATTCAAAAGGCAATACCGGAACGGCGTATGGTGTTGATTCACTGTACAATTATTCGGGATTTCCGAGTGGTGCGGCATCAATTTCTTCTATATACGGCCTTGCAACGGGAGGCGCTTCAGGAATTTTAAACGGCTGGGGCAGCGGGGGTTATTCAACAAGCGGAACTGCAACAGGTTATGCATCAAATGTTGCAGGGGTTGCGGATATTGCAAGCGCGGCTGCTTACGGTATTGGTACAAGCAGCGGGTTAGGCAGAATTTCATCAAATGTAGTAATGCCTGTTGCTAGTACAATTTCGGGTTTTGGCGGACTTTTAACCGCAATTTCACCATATTTGGGTGTTTATGGCGCGGGTACAACCGTTTTGGGGAACTTAATGCAGGGTACAACATCTGCCGCTTTGGCAGCATATCAGAATATTACGGGGAACATTACCACAAATGCCGACGTTATTCTTTCAACAAAAGTAAGAAATATTGAAACAGTCTGCAAAATGCTTGATACTCAGGGCGATATTGTTAAAAAGATGCTTAAAGAAAGCATGGAAAGTAGCAAGAACGCATTGCAGAATTTGTAGTTTTAAGTTTTTAAGATGATAAGGCTTCAGTGTCTTAGCGCCTTAATAAAAAAATCGACATCGAAATTATTTTGTGCTAATATCTGTGGTATGGATTTTAAGCAATTATCAAAGAAAAAAAGAGTGTATCTGATGCTCACCCTAGCCATTACGGGAATATTACTGTGGGCATTTGTGACTGCAAAAGTCATTACTCATGACTTTAAACGTCAGATGAATGGTAGTAAAGAAACTCAGCAGGAAGCAGTTGTAAAGGGAGTAATTTTAACCGAAACAAAAAATGACCAAAAATACTGGGAAGTATACGGCGACACTGGTCACTGGGACGGCACAAACGGGGTTGCACAGCTTGACGGGGTTTTGGCAAATTTTTATAAAGACAACAAGGTTTCAATGAGTTTAAAATCTTCAAAAGGTACTTATAACTCGGAATCAAAAGTCATTACCCTTTATAAAGATACTATAATTGCTATTGAAGGCGGTATTACGCTCAATGCCGATAAACTCACCTATAAAAGTTCAAGTGAGCCAATCGTTGCGGAAGGGCATATAAAAGTAAGAAAAGATAATTCGCTTATTTCCACTGCGGATAAAATAATAATCAGTCCGAATTATGAAGATTTCAAGATTGTCGGTCACACGGTTTCAAAAGTATATGAGGATAAAAAATAGTATGAAAAAGATTTTATCATTTATTATCGGGATATTGTTAGTTACGGGGATTGCAGTTCAGGCATCCGATTTGATTATTGAATCAAAAAATCAGTCTTATACCGAAAAAGACAGCAAAATCAAATTTAACGGTGATGTAAAAGTCACCATTGACGATTTGAAAGTTGTCGGCGATAAAGCCGATGTTAATGTCATTGACGGTCAAAAACTCGATACCGCGACATTTTATGACAAACCTTATGCTTTTGAGATAAAGAAAAACAAAAAAAGAGAAGTAAAAGCAAACATTTTAAAAGTTTCACTGATAACAAAAATTATCAGAGCGGAGGGCGACACGCAGTCGGTTGTATTTGACGGAAAAACCCCTGTTGTTGTTATCAATGCAGATGTTCAGGAATACAACACAAAAACGGGTGTAATGACCGCAACAGGTTCTGTTACTATGCTTTATAAAGATTTGGAATCTTTTTCTAATTCTGCCGAAATTACAACCGATAAAAACGGTGATTTGAAAAAACTTGTTTTAATCGGAAATGCCAAAGTTAAACAGGATAATAACGAAACAATAGCTGACAGACTTGTTTACGATGCGACGACCGACAATGTTACTGCTACGGGGAATACTACTTCAACGGTATTTTCTGATGATGGTACAAAAATGGTTTTAAAATCAGGGTTGCAACAGTATAATCAAAAGCGCGGAACATTTAATGCAAGTAATAACGTCAGAATATGGTACGAAGATTATTATGCCGCAGGACCAAAAGTTACGCTTTATCCGGGAGCAAACGGGAAACCGAACGAGGCAAACTTTATCGGGCGTTCAAGTATCACTCAGGGCGTAAGAACTATTTATGCCGACAGAATTAAAATGACTATGAAGCCCAAAACATTTGATGCTACAGGCAACACAAGAACGGTCATCAAAAATATCGGTTCAAATACTGACGATAATGTAACTCTGGGACTGTAAAAATGGAACAAATTGATAAAGCAATAGAATGTTTTAAAAAGAAAGACTGGAACGGTGCGATAGATTTATTCACTGCTGTTTTGGAAAATGATACATTAAATGCCGAAGTTTATAACAATTTAGGTTTGTGTTATGCAAATTTGGGCAACTACGAAAAAGCCGAAAAGAATTATTTAAGAAGTATTGAGTTAAATTCAAGAATTCCGCAAACTTATATAAACCTTGTGGATATTTATTACAGACGAAAACGGTATGCGGAAGGTATAAATATTTTGTCTTATGCGATAGAAAACTTGCCTGACGATTTGGTTTTCAGACATTATCTTGCAAGATTTTATATGGAAGATGCCAAAAGAGATTTGGCGATAGACGAACTTGAATACATTTTGGAAAAACAACCCGATAACTATGATGCCTATTATGATTTGGGCAGGGTGTATTTTGAACTTGGCAACTATGACAGTGCAATAGAAAATTTTGAAAATATACTTGAGTATAAAGACGAAAATGAGTGGATTTATTACTATTTAGGGGAAGCATATCAGGCAAATGACGAGATAGATAAGGCTTTATCAAATTTCCTGAAAGCGATAGCAAGAAATAATAAACTTGCAGTTGCTTATAAAAAAGCGGCAATTTTATATATGGCAAGAGGAGACAACGATGATGCCGCTGAATATTTTGAAGATTATATGAATATGGATATTCCCGATGAAGAAAAGGAGAATATCAAAAAAATTGTTGAACGCATAAAATAATCATGAACTACAAATTCTGGATAGCATTTTCATCAATAGAACAAATTGACAGTCGGTTTATAAAACGTCTGTATGATTATTTTGGAGATATAGAAAAAGCTTTTAATTCTAACGCAAAAGAACTTGAAAATATTGACGGTTTGAGTGTCAGACAGGCGCAGAATTTTATAAAGTTGAGAGATAAAGTTGATATTGATAAAGTTTTTGCAAATGTCGAAAGTAAGGGGATAAATTTTCTCACGCTTGATGATGAAAATTACCCAAAGATGTTAAAAAATATTGAAAATCCGCCTGCGGTTTTGTATTACAGGGGCAAACTTTTTGACTGTAATCTTGATAGAACCGTTGCGGTTGTGGGTTCAAGAAAGGCAAGTACAAATTCAAGAAATAATTTAAGAAAAATTATTTCAGGGCTTGGCAACACCGATATTTGCATAGTTTCAGGTCTTGCGTCGGGCATTGATACCGTTGCACACACTTCAGCCATTGAAAATAATTTAAAAACCATCGGGGTAATAGCAAGTGGGTTTGATTATATTTATCCGACACAGAATAAAACGCTTTATGAAAATATTGAGCAGGGTTACGGTGCTGTTGTAACAGAATACTATCCGAGTTTTGAACCGATAAAATTCAGGTTTCCGCAGAGAAATAGAATCGTGTCGGGCTTAAGTTACGGAACTTTGGTTGCAGAGGCAGGGATTCAAAGTGGTGCGCTGATTACCGCAAATTTGACACTCGAGCAGGGCAGAGAGTTGATGTGTATCCCCGGCGAAATTTCTAACCCGAATACGCAAGGGATTTATAAACTCCTTAAAAACGGTGCAACGATGGTAACAGAGAGCGCAGATATTCTTGATGCTTTAGGTTGGGAGATTAAAAAAGAAGTTCAGACTCAACTTACTTTGCCGACTTTGACACCTGATGAAGAAAAAATTTATGAATACGTCAGAATTGAGGAGCGTGGGGTTGATGAACTGCTCACTCTGACGGGGTTAAATCTTGATAATTTACTTATGAACTTGACAACGATGGAACTTAAAGGCATAATAAAACAAGTTAACGGGGATAGATATAAAGCGTTTTAAATCGGCATTGCCACGCTGATATTTAAGAAGGACAGAAATGGCAGCACAGGAAAAATCATTAGTAATAGTCGAATCACCGGCTAAATCAAAAACAATTAAAAAGATATTAGGGGACAGTTTTCAGATAGAGGCAAGTTACGGACATGTCCGCAATTTGCCGACAAAAGACCCTTCGACCGAAAATTTGGGGTTTGATGTCAATAAAAACTTTGAACCGAAATTTGAAATCATCCCCGGTAAACAGCAGGTTGTACGTAAACTCAATGATTTAGCCAAAAAAGCAGGCAAAATATACCTCGCATCCGACCCCGACCGTGAGGGAGAAGCAATCGCTTGGCATGTGCGTCAGATTTTGAAAGTGCCTGACGATAAAATTTACCGTATCGTATTTAACGAAATTACCCCAAAAGCGGTTAAACATTCCGTTGAAAATCCGCGCGGGATTGATATGGACATGGTTAAGGCGCAACAAACCCGCCAGATTTTGGACAAACTTGTGGGTTATAAACTTTCACCCGTTTTGTGGAAAGAAATGGGCAACCGCAAACTTTCGGCAGGTCGTGTTCAGTCGGTTGCACTGCGTATGATTTGCGAAAGAGAAGAAGAAATCGAAGCATTTAAACCGCAGGAATACTGGTCAATTCACGCTTTGCTTGATAAAGGGGGTAAGCAGTTTGAAGCGGAACTTTCAAAAATCAAAGGTAAATCTGTTGAAAAGACCGTTAAAAATCAGGGTGAAGCGCAAAAAATCGTTGATTATTTAACAAACCCATCAACACAGTACGAAGTTTCAAAGGTTACCAAAAAGACCATAAATAGAAAACCGACCGCACCGTTTATTACTTCAACAATGCAGAGAGCGGCGAGTTCAAAACTCGGTTTCGGGGTTTCAAAAACCATGCAGGTTGCCCAAAAACTTTATGAAGGTGTGGAAATTGACGGCGCACCGGTCGGTTTGATTACCTATATGAGAACTGACTCTGTCCGTGTATCTGATGATGCGCAGAACATGGCTCACGATTATATTTTACAAAATTACGGTGAAAATTATTATCCGAAAGAACCTAATATTTATGCAAAAGGAAAACAAAATGTTCAGGACGCACACGAAGCAATTCGTCCCGCTTACCCTGAAAGAACGCCTGACAGCATTAAACAGTATCTTGATAGTGACCAGTACAAACTTTATAAATTAATCTGGGAAAAATTTATGTCCTCACAAATGGCACCTGCGCAAATTGCAAACAAATCAATAGAAATTGATGCAGGTGATTATACGCTTAAAGCAGGGACAAGCAAGATAATGTTTGACGGCTTTTTGACTCTTTATAATGATGATGAGGAAGAAGATTCAAAAGAATCTGATGCAAAAATCCCTGATTTGGACAAAGGCGATAAGGTTGTGTGTAAAAAAGTTGAACCAAAACAACACTTCACCCAGCCGCCGCCACGATACAATGAAGCATCTTTGGTTAAGGCGCTGGAAGAATACGGAATAGGTCGTCCGTCTACTTATGCAACCATTATCACCGTTATTCAGACAAGAAAATATGTAGAGAAAAAGAATAAAGCACTTTTCCCTACGCTTTTAGGTCGTGCGGTTTCAAAACAACTTGTTGCGGAATTTGCTGATATTATGGATTACAAATTTACGGCAGGCATGGAAGCAAAGTTAGACGAAATTGCCGACAAAAAAGTTGACTGGGTAAAAGTTTTAAACGATTTTTACGCTCCGTTTATGGATGAAGTTAATAAGGTTATGCAGACGGCACAAAGGGTTACTGTTTCAAGTAATATCAAGTGCCCGAACTGCGGAAAACCTATGGTTTTGCGCTCATCAAAAAGCGGTTCACAGTTCCTTGGCTGCAGCGGTTATCCCGAATGTAAAACAGCAATGTCACTCAATGTTCTTCAAGAATTAGAAAATGAAAGTGAAAATGGCGAGGGCAATCAGGAACCGCAGGAGGTTTGTGAAGAAAAATGCGAAAAATGCGGTTCAGAGATGGTGTTCAAAACAGGACCTTACGGAAAATATTTAGAATGTACTTCGCCTGACTGCGGTTATCGCAAGCCGTTTAGAAAATCAACGGGTGTAACCTGTCCGAAATGCGGTAAAGGTACCATAGTTGAACGCAAATCAAAACGCGGAACGGTATTTTTCGGGTGTGACAAGTATCCTGACTGCAATTTTGTACTCTGGAACGAACCGACAGGTGAAAAATGTCCGCAGTGCGGGGAACTTTTGGTTAAGAAAACCCTCAAAAACGCTGATGTTATAACCTGTTCAAGCCTTAAATGCGGATATAAAAAACCGCAAGAAGGAATTTAAAATTATAACATCTGCTTATAAAGTTCAAGTTGTTTTGCGGTTAATTTTTCAGGCAGAACGATTTTAATTTTTGCGTTCAGGTTTCCGTAACCGCCTGATTTTTTAGGCAGACCAAGGTTTTTCAGACGGAGCATTTTGCCTGTTGAAGTCATTTGCGGAATCTGAATGGTTATATTTCCGTGCAGGGTTTTAATCTCTTTTTTGCAGCCCAAAACGGCTTCAGGCGGTGTGATTTCAACTTCTTTGGTCAAATCACTTTGAACGATTTCGTATTCAGAGTCTTTGGGATGAACAATTAAATACATATCGCCTTTTTGACCGTAAGCATCTTTTTTGCCTTCGCCTTTTAATCTTATTTTTTGTCCGTCTTTAATTTCTTTTGGTAATTTAACTTTTATTGACTTGTTTTCGTGAACAATACCTGTTCCTCCGCAGTGTGAGCAGAACCCTCCGCCGTTACATTGAGTGCATTTTTCCATATTGCTATAACGAACGGTTATGGGGTCTGATGAAAACAAGTCTTTTGCAGTAACATTAAGATTAAGTGTTATGTCCAAATCTTCTTTTTTTGCGGTTCTTGTTGTCCTTTGGGTTCTGCGTGTGCGTGGAGTTTCCTGTCCCATTGCCCCAAAATCAAACCCGCCAAAACCGCCTTGAGTTCTTGCGCCTGCACCCATCATATCGCCGAATAATGAACTGAAAAAGTCACTAAATCCGCCCATATCACCGCCGCCGAAGTTAAACTGCTGATAACTTCCGCCGTTTGGATTGAAACCGAAGTTTTCAAACCCCGGAGGCGGAGTGTAATCCGCACCACCCTGCCAGTTTGCACCCAAACTGTCGTATCTTTGACGTTTTGCCTTGTCGCCCAAAACCTCATAGGCTTCGTTTATTTCTTTAAACTTTGCCTCTGCCTCTTTGGTTTTATTAACGTCAGGATGGTATTTGCGTGCAAGTTTTCGGTATGCCGATTTGATTTCCGAATCGCTTGCACCTCTTTTTACACCTAATATATCGTAGTAATCTTTATACTTCATGAAATTAAAATCTCCTACACTACATGATAATACAGTCGTAAGAGATTTTAAAAATTTTTAATTATTTCTTAATTATGTTAATTGTTCTTTAGTTCTTCACTTAATATATCAAGTTTTTCTTCAATTTGTTTAATTGATTTTTCGTCCTTCAGGTATTTTAATATTTCTTCTTTACTTCCGTAAGCCAGAGGTTTTGAGTTTTCAACCTGCATTGAAGGGTGTAACATAGAAACCCAGAGCAAGTGCTTATCCTTTACCGAATTATCTTTTTGAATAGAAAAAGCAATTCCTTTTGCATAATATTTCGAATCATTATTTTGGCACCCAACATCGATTTGGCTGTAATATTCATCTTTTTTTATGTAATTTTGAGCCTGATCTGTGAGTTTTAAAATCAATTCCTTTAGATTAAATTTTAATTCCAATTTTTTATCCTTTTTAACAACCGGATTAAGTTTTACATATATTGCTTTATTTGCATCTATCATATTTTACCTCTGCTTTCATTCTTATGCAACAAGTTCTAAATGCGGCGTAAAAGTCTGCATAGCAACTTGTGTGTTTTCATGATTCAGTTTGTAAAGAGCTTCCATACTTCCCTGTGACAGAATTTTTGGGAATCCTTTAGGCAGCGTCGGTTTTGCTCCGACCATGATTCCAAGTTCTTTATTTCTGTAGTAATTATAACATTTTCTTAAATATGAATTATATTCTTTATATTGGTCATTATTTAATGATTTTATTGCATCTTTGTACCCGTCAAAAGTTTTGCCTAAAGTATTTTTTAATTGTCTTGAATCATATGCGATATGTTCATATTCAGCAAAAAGATTTGCACCTCTGAACTGCACCTCTGCTAATGAACCGTCAGGAAGTGTTACGTTCATTTGAGTTGTCAAATATCCGGAATCTTTAATTGCAGATGCTTCACTTTTTGTAAGAACATCTGTACCGTACTTTTCTAGATTCATTGCACTCGGGCAATGCTGAACAGTTATTTTTTCACCTGTTGCTAAAGCCAATTTACCTATACTGACCATTTGGTCATCAGAATAATAAGGGATACCATCTAAACCCTTATAGTTGCAAATTCTTGTCAGCTGAAGTGGTTTAATTTGAGGGGCATTTAATCTGCTTAAAAATTCTTCACTGAAACCACTTTTTTTAAGTTTTTCCATAGTGGTAACTTTTCTTTCCAAAGCACTTTTTATATTACAAAGTAACATTCTTTCAAATAACGGCTGAGATTGCTTTTCGGCGAGATACATTTTAATTGGCTTTGCAAGTTCTTCTGCCTTTTCAATTTCTGATGCAGTCAGAGTTGGATCATTTCTAAACAATCTTTTAACAAGTCTTTGTTCGCTTGCAGTTAATTTTTTACCCTTTATTTCGATTTTTACAGCCTGCATTGCATCATCAATGGTTAAGTCTCTTAACTGAAATCTCATACCGACGGCATCAGTGATAAATGCGTGTGCATCTTCTTCGCAGGTTACTATTTTGCCATCCTGTATATTTTTTTCGTATTTTGAATAAATTGAATTTGCATCTTTTGTTCTGACTGAATGTGTTTTGACTTCTGAAATATCGCCAAAAATATCGTCTGCAAGTTGTTTTGCATATTTTGTTTTCTTTTTTAAGCTATCCGCTTGACGAATTGCTACATTACCGAGTTCACCCTGAACTTCTCCGATTTTGAGGGCGTCTGCGTTGATAATTTTTACAAGTCCTTTATTTTTAAGCGCGGAAGCTTTAACAGGCATAGTAATTTCAGGCTTAATTCTGAAAACTGTTTTTACAGCCGTTTTATTTTTTGCTAATTTTGTTACCCCTTTAAGTAAAAGGTTTACATATCCCATAATATTCCCCTGTATTATCCCCTGTATTAATATAAAGTTTTTTTTGATGTAAAAATTGCTTTAATGTTAAGTTATTTTGCGCAAAATTTGTTGAACTCAAAGCCTTTTAATGTTAGAATTACTACAAGTGGAGATATGTGAAGGTGCAGAGAAATTTTTTAGACAAGTTTTTGGAAAAAATATCAGATTTTCCGGCATGGATAAAAGAAATTATTTATGTCCGCTTAAAGCGTGATGTCAGCCCCGAGGGTGAATTGTCCTACACTTTTGCGACATTCAAGCCGTCATTAACCGATAAAGGCAAATGCGAACTTAACAGCAAAATATCAGGCTTTGATTCAAATATTTATAACATTTTTGAGTACTGTGATAACGGTGCAAGTATCTCTGATATTACGCTTAACACATATCTTTCAATGGAAGAAGTTGCAAATTATTTTCTTTTTTCGGTGGATGAAGGGTATATTCAGATTCCCGATAATTCACAGATACTCAATATTGCAGGCTTTTTGGCAGGCAAATTCAGAACGGGCGAATATTTTGTGCAGGACGGAATTATATCGGAAGAACAACTTGATGATGCGGTTGTAAATTACGAACACCGAGCAAAAAAACATAACAAAAAATTCGGTCAGTCTTTAATTGAAATGGGGCTTATTTCCCAAAAACAACTTGATATAATTCTTTCGATAAAACAAGAGGCGCAAAAACGCTTTATACTTGACCATAACGAACTTCCAAAAATTTCCGAAGGCAAAGATTACGAGGAACAAATAGAAAATTTAAAACGTGAAAACGAACAATTAAGAATGAGAATAAGAGAACTACTTTCAGGTGGTAAAGATGAATAATTTGAATACCCAAAGCGAAAAACTGGTGGATTTTATCCGTGACGGACTTGTGGAAACAGAACATTACGGCTATGTTGTAAGGTGTTCAAGAAACCATGTGGCAGAAAAAATCGGTGATGATAAGAATTATCCGTTCTATCTGCGTTCATGCGCAAAGCCTTTGCAGGCATCTTTGATTGTTGATTACTGTCTTGATAAAGAATACGATTTGACTTCATCGGAAATTGCTATTTGTTGCGCTTCGCATGCAGGAGAAACCGTGCATATAAATATCCTTAAAAAACTGATGGAAAAATTTGAACTCTTTGAAGATGACCTGAAATGCGGGGTTACAGAACCGCTTTCTCAAAGAGCGCAAAAAAAACTCATCCTTAACAACGAAAAACCGACTGTCCTGCATAACAATTGTTCGGGAAAACATATCATGATGCTTGGACTTTGCAGAATAAAGGGCTGGGATATTGAAAATTATGACGATTTAAACCATCCTTTACAGTTAGAAATTAAACAAAAAATTTATGAACTTTGCGGGCTGAAACAGAGATTTCCGATTACAAAAGACGGTTGTGGTGTTCCGATTTGCTCTATGCCTTTATATAACATGGTGCAGGGGTACCTGAATTTGTTTTGCGATGAAAAATATTCGGTTATAAAAGAGGCGTTTTTGAATAACCCGTATATTATCGGCGGTGAAAACAGAACTGATACAAAAATTCTTGAAAACAGTAAAAATTTAATCGCAAAAGTCGGAGCGGGCGGACTTTGTATTGTTGTTAACACTGAACTTGAAGAAGGGTTTGTGGCCAAAATCTGCGATGCAAATATGCAGGCAAGAGAAGTGGTGACTATTGATTTAATCAATAATCTTCATTGGGCAAATATAGATGTTTCGCACGATATTACGATAAATAACGGCGAAAAAGTCGGCAAAATTGTTACTATGGTGTAATTTATGAAAGACGTTCAAAACAGTCAGGATAACAGAAATGTGGATATTCAAAAGGTAGGGATAACAAATATTGACCTGCCGTTGATTATCCAGAGAAAAAACGATAATGATCAGGTAGTTTCGGCGCAGGCAAGGGCTGCCGTTTCTTTGCCGAGAAACTACAAAGGCACTCACATGAGCCGTTTTGTCGAGGTGCTTAATGAGTGGCGCACAAAAAATATGCTTGGTGTCGATGTTAAAGGCTGTCTTGAAAAAATTATCAAAAAACTTCACGCCCAAAGCGGAGAACTGAAATTCAAGTTCAAATATTTTGTCAATAAAAAAGCACCCGTTTCAAAACTTTCCGCACCGATGAGTTATGAATGCTCCTTTGAGGGGCGCATTGATGCGGATAAAAATTACAAATTTATTTTGGGTGTAAAAGTTCCTGTTACAACGCTTTGTCCGTGTTCAAAAGAAATTTCCGATTACGGTGCGCACAACCAAAGAGCGATAATAAGCGTAAAAGTTTCTTATGATGAAACAGAACACATCTGGCTTGAAGATTTAATCGAACTTGTCGAATCCTGCGCATCAAGTCCTGTTTATTCGCTTTTAAAACGTCAGGATGAAAAATTTGTCACCGAAAAAGCGTGGGAAAACCCCAGATTTGTTGAGGATGTTTTAAGAGAAGTCGTTTTAAAACTGCGTAAACACCCTGTTGTAAAAGAATTTGAAGTTGACTGCGAAGCCTTTGAAAGCATTCACAACCACAGTGCATGGGCTTATCAGAGAGAAGTTAAAAATTAAATCACTTCCGCCGGCGGGTTGGTTTTTTGTGCATCAACTCTGTCTTTTATAGCGCCCATTGGTTCGTAGTAAGGCTCAACCGTCATAACCTTTGCCGCAATATCAGGGTAATAATAGATAAACTTTAATTCGCTTTTGGTCAGCGGTTTTTGGGTGTGTACGTTTGCGTAGCGGACAAGTTCAAGAATGTTTCTTGCCTCATGTTCGTCTTTAAACTCAAGTTCAAGGTTGTTATAAACGTTTCTGAATCCTTTAATCCCGCCGTATTCGCCCGTTGTAATCATTCTTCCCGTTTCGATGATTTCGGGTTCACCTCTGCCGAGTTCTTCAAAATCGTAAAGTTCGTAATTTCGGCGGTCTTTGAGTGCGCCGTCTGCGTGAATACCCGATTCGTGTGCGAAAGCATTATCCCCGACTGCAGGTTGATTCATAGGAATAGGCACCCCAAAAGCGTATGCGGTATATTTTGCTATCTGCCATGCTTTATCAAGTCTTATATTTTCATCAATTTTGTATTTGCCTCTAAACCCTGCCGATTTCAGGCAACCCAAAAGACAGGAAACCAAATCGGCGTTTCCGGCTCTTTCACCCATACCGTTTACCGCAGTGTTGATATAAGCATCAACTCCTGCGTCTATCGCTGCTTTTGCTCCGATAATTGAACAGGCAGCTGCCATTCCCAAATCGTTATGGAAGTGCATCTCCATTGGCATCTGAACTTCTTTTGCGATAGTGTAAATTCTGTCATAAGTCGTTAAAGGGTCTTCTCCGCCTAACGTATCGCAGTATCTGAAACGATGTGCACCCGATTTTTTAGCCTCTTTGCCGTATTTGATTAAAAAATTCAAATCACTTCTTGATGCGTCCTCGGCATTTACCCCAATGATTTTTGCGCCCTTATCTACGGCACATTCAACGGCTTCTTTAGTCATTCTTATAATATCGTCAGGTGTTTTTTTACCGCCGTATTTGCCATTAATCATTTGTTCTGATGTCGATTGTGAAAGGTTTACATACTGCAGGTCAGGTACATTTTTAAACGACAGTTCGACATCCTCTGCTATTCCTCTCATCCAGCCTGAGAGTTTTGTTTTAGTGATAACACCGCGCTTAACAAGTTCCAAATTCCCGTTAAGATAATTAAGTTCGTGTTTTGTGGTCGGGAACCCGAACTCTGATTGAGTTATACCCATTGAATTAAGCATTAAATTTATAATTGTTTTTTGAAGTTTTGCAAGTCCCAAACGGGAAGTCTGCACCCCGTCACGGTTTGTTACATCAACAAAATATATTCTGTTATCACTCATGTTTTTTCCCCTATATTAACAATATTATAGTATAAAAATATCTTAATTAACTTGATTTTTTAAGGATAATTAATTAAAATGTTGCTAAAGGCGGTTATGAAAAAGAATACGAGTTTACTTGACAGACAGATAGATAAAGAAGTCAGAACGGGGAACGTAAAATCAGCCATTGAATTATGCCAGATTGGTTTACAGAAAGACCCGACAAATGCGCAGTTACACCTGCGTCTTGGGGATTTGTATCTGAGGTGGCATCTTGATATTTATTCATCAAGTCAATATATTGATGAGGCGATTACGGAGTATCAAATGGCACTTGAATCGGTTGATACCCCGGAAATTTATTACAAAATCGGTGTTGCACAGTATCATAAAGGCGATTTGGATAAAGCTGTAAACTATTTTAATACCGCAATAAAAAGGAACCCCAAATACGCAAAAGCCTACTATATGCTTGCAGAAACTTATACAAAAAAAGCAAGATTTACCGATGCTATTGATAATGCAAAACTTGCGGTCAAATATGCTCCGTTTGCAAGTTCATGCGCGCACAGTCTTTTAAAAAGTCTATATCAGGTATCATCGTTCAGAGTTTTTAAAAACAAAATTAAAGCATTTTATGAAAACATAATGTCCGTAATCACTTTGCCGTTTGATATTGATGCATTAAAAAGAGTAAAAGAATCCTTATCTTACATAAAATTTCTGCCGATTTTATTCAAAGGTTACCTCGCAGTTCAGACAAGAGGCATCGATCAGGCGCTTGATATTTATATTGAAGCGATAGAAAAAGCTCCGGGGTTTGTCCCGTTATACTGTCTTTTGGGGGATATTTATTACTCATTAGGCAGATTTGATGATGCTATAACGGAATACAAAATGGCTATATGGCTTGATAGTCTGAATATCCCCGCATATCGCCATTTGTGCAGGGCTTATGAAGATTTGGGCGATTATGATAACGCTGTTGAAGTATATGAAAAACTAATACAGATAATGCCGAATATGCCCGAATTTCACTCAAATTTAGCAAATATTTTGTATATTAAAGGAGATGTCGATGGTGCGGTTTCGCATTTTCAGACCGCTATTACCCTAAATCCGAACAAAGAATGGACAAGTGTTGTGAATCAGACTTTGGGGTTTGTTTTTCAGGAAACAAAAAACGACCTTGATGCAGCTATTACATCTTATCAAAGTGCATATCTGATGACCCCCGAAGATATTGATATTTACATTAATTTGGGCAGTGCGTTCTATGACAAAGAAGATTTTGAAAATGCCCTGACGGTTTATCGTAATGCACTTGAACTTGAACCAAAAAATGCAAAAATCCATTGTAATTTAGGATTTTTATACTGGGGACAGGGGCAAACGCAGGAAGCCATAAGAGAATATGAACATGCGATAGAATATGATGACACTTATGCGATAGCATACAATAATCTTGGGGTTATATATCTTGATGATTTGGGCAGAGTTGCGCCTGCAATTGAGATGTTTAAAAAAGCGGTTGAAAATAATCCGAATTATGCGCTTGCACATTTTAATCTTGCACGTTCAATTGCGATTACGGGTGATAAAATTGAGGCGGCTAAACTCTATCAGATAGCACAGGATGTCAATAAAATTACCGAAGAAATTGACCCGCAGGATATAATTGATAAAATTAATGCATTGTTTGATTAATAAGGAGTAAAAAATGAAAAAGATTTTTGTTTTATTTATTGCAATTATGACATTAAGCATTGGATTACCGTCATTTGCAGGAACACACGGGACAAACGGAAAAGTCAGCGGTAAATCCGTCGGGGCAAGTTTGTTATCTTTGATTGTATGGCCGGGAATAGGTCAAGCAGTTAATGACAACAGTTACGATAAAAATGTTACTCACGCTGTTTTAGGATTGACAGGTGTTTTCAGAATTTGGTCTTTCTATGATGCATTAATTGACCGTAAAGGCGGAGTCTGGAAAAACAGAATATAAAAATTGTAGAATAAATTCCAATTTGACAAAGTTTTAGTGTGAGTTATATATCACATATTATGTTTATTAAAACACTTGAATTAAAAGATTTTATGCAGATGATTTGTTATGTGCTCCAATACAATGCTGATGAGGGGCAGGATGGAACACATATACTTCCTGCAATATATTTTAGTTAAAGGAATTTCAAGCATTGACAGATGATGTTAAAATGTAAATCATGAAGTAATACGATTTCATGTCAAAAAATAAAAGCGGTCGGGGTTAATCGACCGCTTATTTGCCAGGGTTATTTAGAAAGGGTAAATTATGCTTGTTGAGCCTGTGTATCCGCCTCTTGTGCTTTTGAACTGTTTGAAAAAGCATCGATAAGCGAGCCGACTGCCCAGCCGGCAACTGCCAGAACAGGAAGTTTTACGGCAAGACTTTTTAAATGGAATGCGTTTTTAAGTGCCGTTCCGTTGCAGAGTTTTTTGATCCCGCTGAAAAGTGCGGAGCCTATACCTACAAGAATACCGACTTTTTTACCTGTATGAGAAATTTCATATAAGTTTCCTTTTTCTGTTATCCTCAAATTAGGATTTTCTGATAAAAGTTTTTCATAGTATTCGCTGATTTGTTCAGGAGTTAGTTGTTGCTTCTGAACTTGTTGCCCGCCGAATGCAGGAGAACAAGGATTTTGCTGCGGGTATTGAACCTGTTGTTGAAGTTGAGCAACTTGTGCTTCCGGAGTGTACATCGACCCGAAGATGCTTGCTCTTTGTTCATTTGTTATGTTGCCTGTTTTCAAATAGTCGGGCATCATAAAATCATTTGAATAATCTTTTGGCATACCAAGAAGACTGTTTGGCATCGTAGTATTGAAACCTGTATTTAAACTTGTTGTATTATTCGACGTCGTTGTTGCTCTTGATACATTCCCAATCTGTGATACTAATTCGTTCCCCATAAAAATAACCTTTCCTACATAAAAATTTAATAACCCTACATTTCTATAAAGTTTTTTTCGTTTTAAAAATTGCCTTTTATTAACAAATATTAATATAATCTGCAAAATTAAATAAAATTGTATAATTATTTTATGGAAAAATCGTTTTTTTCGATATTTATGACATTTTTTAAAGTTGGAGCTTTGCTTTTGGGGGGCGGATATGTAATACTCCCGCTTCTGACTTCTGAACTTGTCGAAAAAAAAGGCTGGATAACTTCTGAGGAACTTTGTGAGTATTATGCAATAAGCACAAGCCTCCCCGGGATTATTGCAGTCAATACCTCAATATTTACGGGTAAAAAACTTCTTGGAACAAAAGGCGCAATTGCATCAATTATTGGTGTCACGTTGCCCGCGTTTCTGATAATTGTTCTGTTTGCTTCAATACTTTCAGAACTTGTGCATTTTAATCATGTCACATACATTTTTTGGGGTGTCGGAATCGGGGTTATTTCACTTCTGTGCTTTGCTGTCAAAGAAATGTGGACAAAATGCGTGAACGACAGATTTACTTCAATAATTTATGTTCTGTGTCTTTTACTTGCATTGTCAGGTAAAGTTTCTTCGGCATTAATCGTAATTTCAGCGGTAATAATAGGTATAGGTACGCAATTTGTCAAAAACAGGAGGGTAAAGAATGATTAAACTTTATCTTCAGTTGTTTTTGCAATATTTTCATATTGGAGTGTTTTCATTCGGTGGCGGATATGCAACCCTGCCGTTTTTATACGAAATAGCTGAAAAATACAAATGGTTCAGTGTTAATCAACTGACAGATATGATTGCCCTTTCATCAATTACCCCCGGTCCTGTCGGGGTTAATATGGCAACTTTTTCCGGCTTTACAACAGGCGGAATTTTGGGTGCGTTAACGGCAACATTTGCCATTATGCTTCCGTCATTCTTTTTTGTGTCGATTGTTTACAAAATTCTCGATAAATTCAAGGCAAACTGCTATATCCAAAATGTTGTAAGAGCACTAAAACCCGCAGGATGTGCACTTTTATCCGCAGTTGGTTTGAAACTTTTATTTACCTCACATCTCCATCTTTTGGGAATTTTATGTCTTTTGGTATTTTTAATTACGGGATTTGTAAAAAAACGTGATCCGATTTTTTATCTTGGTGTTTCAGCACTATATGGACTTGTTATAGGGCATTTGCACTGGATAGGAGTATAATTCGATTTTCTTGTTACAAATTATTAAGATATTCAGAAAAATTTTTTTTGTCGAAATTCAATAACTGTAACAATTTTATATATTGTTACAAAATCTATTGTATTGGATATAGTCATTTATTATATAATACTTATAAGAGGGATTTGAATTAACCGACATGGCTAAATTAAATATATTACAGTGGTTATATAAACACTCGCCTGTTAACTTCTACAGTATAACGGATAACGGTGAAACCATAATAAAATCAATAAATAACACTTTTACGGGATATAAATATGATAGAATATTTCCAATAGATGATTTGAATAATCTTAGAAAAATTATAAAAAATTTCAAAAGATTTACAACGATTGCCGTACTTTTATCCTATTTTATACTTGTTTACGGTTTCGTTTTTCCTCATTATGGACTTTTTAAAAATAACAATATAATTATTGGAACAGTCCTTCTTGCTGTGTTTTTGCCGTTTATTATCCTTGCATTAATATCGTTGCTGTTTGAATTTTATCTTAAAAAGAGATATGGTGCATTTGAAAGAGCTCATTTCCCGACGACAAATGTCATTGAGACTCAATCATATAAGGATTTTAAATTTGAAATTTTAAAGATATTTGTTTTATTAACAATTATAGGCGGAATATATTTTTGGGTCGGTTCTCCTTATGAAACAACTATGAACCTTATTAACCGTGGCAAATATTCTGATGCTGTTAAAATGGCAACAATCTGGTCAAAAATTCTGCCTGTCGATGCTCAGTGGTATTCTTTGAGAGGATATGCAAGATTTTATGACGGTGATTACAAAGGTGCAATAGAAGATTACGATAAAGCTTATCAACTTAAGGACAATGAATATAAATGCATGAGTTTTGATAATAAAATTTATATAAAATATATTTTGAACGATTACGAATCTGCTATTGACGATTTTGACCAAGAAATTAAAAAGACAAAAAATGAAGGAGAAAAAAACTCATTATTATGGGATAAGGCGCAGTTTTTGTACAATGTCGGAGAGTACAAAAATGCTCTGAATATATATAATGAACTTATTAAAAAATCGGAAGATGATAGGGTTTATCTTGTTGAAAATCGTCTGTATTACGAAAGGGCGCAGGTTTATAAGAGTCTGGGTATGGATAAAGAATCGCAGGCTGATGAACAAAAGGCTCAAGAGCTTGATCTTGATATTGAATACCAGACTTCCATCCCCGAACCGACTTTAATTTTGGAAGAAATGTAGTTTAATGTAAACAAATTATGATTTTTTTTGTGAAATTATTATAATGTTTATATGAAGAGGTATGGACTTTTTTTAATTATTTTATCGCTTGTTCTTTCTACCGGTGTTGCTGCTTATGCCAAGAGCAAACTTCCTGTTGAAGGAAAAGGTTACGTAGGCACTTTGCCTGTTTTGACAAGAGATTACGGTTCAAATGAAGAAGCAACCGATAAAACTCCGGCTTCGGTTTCGCCTATTCCGTCAAAGGATTTTAATTCCGAAAGAGAGATTAAACCTGCACCGATTGATGATCCGTCATTTGTAAATATTATTCTTAAAACCGACAAAACTTCAAAATATGCAAATGACCTTAATGAATTTATTCCCATACTGGAAGAAATTTATGACATGCTTGATGAAAACAAAAACGTACAGATTTTTAATGCAAAAGTTTATTATTTCAATAAGAGTGTTGATTATTTCAGGGATAAATATGCAGGCAAACCGGAAAGTCAGTTCGTTTCTTACAAAAGACTTTTAGAACTCAATACTCATTCTCGTTCGATAGCACTTTTACGAACCGAAGCGGAAAAATATAATCCGTATCTTTCCTACGGCAGTGAAGGGTATATATACAACCCCAACAACCTGCGTGAGCAGATGGGATATCTGAAAAACGAAATCAGGCAGACAATTCTGTTGTTGAGGGAATCAAATTAATGTTTTATCCATTTGAAACTCTTAACGTAATTGCTTCCGTTGATGTCGCCAAAGATTTCAGCTTTGAATACGCGAACGGCATTTTCTTTGTTGAAGTTAGGAATTTTGTTGATATTACTTGTTGATTCGGGGTTAATATCGTTTATGTTAATCCCTGGAATTCGGTTTAAGAGTCTGTTTAATGAAGCATTTCCGATTCTGCCCAAAATGGTTGAGAAGTTCTTTGACAGACTGCCGTAAACCTGCATATCTGCAACCAATGTTGCAAGATTATAGTTTCCCGTCATATACATATTGAGTTCTTTACCTTGCGAATATACGTTAATATCGTTAGCAATACCGTTCTCTACCTTAACATTTCCGCTTATCTGAGAAAAATTACCTGTTTTTAACGGGGTAATAAGGTCAATAATACCGTTAACTGATACTCCTGTAATTCCTCCTGTTACAAGGTTTGCCGCTTTTAAAAGATATTCTAACGAACCGAGTTTTGGCATTCTTCCGTCTTTGACCTTAAATGAACCGTCACCGTTTAGAGTATTTAAACATTCAACACTGTTTGAACCCGTGCAAGCAACTCTCATATCGCCCGTTACAAATCCGTACATCTGCCCCGGCATGTCAAAGAAGTTTTCACTAATAATTTCAGCATCTGCATCTTTGATATTCATAGTTGCATTTGATTCCATTGTGGTAAGATTTGTTTCTATATCGCCGTCAACCGTTCCGTTGGCAAGATTAAACGCATATTTGTCAATGTGCAAAATATGGTCATCTCCCATTGTAACTTTCGCATTAAAATCTGTTGCTTGCGCTTTTTTTATCAGAATCTTATCCGCACTAATCAGTCCGTTTTTGATAATAACCTGATCAGGGTAGATTGTCATTGTATTTGATGATTCGCGGCGGTTTTTGAGTTTAGCGGTATCATAATCATTAAAGGTGTTTGCAATGACGTTCAAATCAAGCACATCCGTTTTAACTTCAAAATCTTCAACGATATATGGCGGTGTGGTTTTGTTCAAGATTTTTGCATAAGCAGTTATATCGTTTGTAAGAATAACCCCTTTAGCATTGAGGTTTATGTAATCTTTTTGCATATCAATATCAATGTCGCGGATTGTTGAATCAAAAATCGGAATATCAACGCTTGAAATATTGAGCGTACCTGTAGCATACGGCGCAAGCGAAGTGCCGTTTATCACCATATCCGTCATAAATATTCCCTGTTTTATAGTTGGTTTTTTGAGAATAATATTGAAAATTTTTGCATCGGTTGGTTCGAAGGTTTTGATTTTGAGGTTTTCAAATTTTAAAATATTGTTTTTGAGTAATGAAACCGCCCCCGACATTGAAAGTTGTTTTTGCTGAGAAACTTTTTTGTTCTGTGAAGTTATTGTCTGAATGTAATCGAATGCGTTAATCTTTATCCTGTTCGGAGTTAAAATTGTATCTGTTCGAATTGAAACGGGGTTTGTAGCAATTCCGTCGATGTCTGTTGCGCCTGAGGGGGCGCCTGCTAATGTTGCACCCATATAATAAATTGATGAGTTTTCTTTGACATTGAGGGTTGAATTTGCGTGAATATTATCAATCGTGCCGTTGAGTTTTGAAGTAAAATTGGCATCTCCTTTAAGTTTAACGGGATAAACTGATTTTGCGTTTATAAATTTATCAAAAAAGTCCTGATTTAATTTGCCCGAAATATACATATTTATTGTGGGATTTTTCAAAATATTTGATACTGTACCGTTTAAAAACAGAGGCATTGAACTGATTTTTGAATTTACTCTGCTTAAATACAAACTGTCGCCGCGCATATTTGCGTTGCCCGACAGAACATTAACAACCGCATCAAGCGGTTCGTAGCGGAAACTTATGTTTTTAAGTTCGGAATCAGAATAAATTCCACCGTTTTTAATTGTGCCTTTGATGTCTATATGTCCCTGCATATCTTTTATTTTTTCAAGTTCTTTTTTGTATTCGCTAGGAAGTATAAATTGGTCTTTCATGTCATTTAAAGATGCGATATTGAAGTTGCCAAAATCAAACACTGCATCTTTTATCTTCATATAATTGTAAATGTCCGTACCTGTAAATGACAGTGTAAAGGGATTTCCGTCAAATAAACCCTTTAAACCTTTTATATTCAGAACCGAATGTCTGACGCTGAAATCACCGCCATGCGTTTTTATCGGATTTGAACTGCTCATATTAGGCAGAATTTTTCCGTCAACAATAATCTTGTCATAATCAAGATTTGAGGCATCGGCTAAACCTTTATATTTGCCGACAAATGACACCTCAAGTTCGCCCAAATCTTTTTTAAATGGAACAAACATATCGGGCTTCATAGTGTCCCAAAGTGTTATAAGTTTGAATTTATCAGATGTTGCAACCAAATCCATTGTCGTATTCTGTGCGGTGCCTTTGACATTAATTTTTGAGTCATTTAAAAATCCCGTTATGTCGTAATCGGCATCCTGCTTGTCAAAATTGACTGTTCCGTTTATGTTTTTAAAGGGAGTATAAGTGCCTTGTAAAACGGTTGTAGCGTTGTGCAAGACAACCTTGCCTTTTGCAAACAAATCTTCATTGAATTTTATTTCTGTTACATCATCTTTAACTTTGCCGTATATTGTCAGGTATAAATCACCGATTCCGTCAGGCTTTGTAAACGGTTTTACAACCCGCTGAACCTCTGCCATATCGGGAGAGGATTCTATAACCTTAATCATATCGGGGATTTTCTGCCCTTTTGTTTCGGCTAAAACTTCCATATCCCCAAAAACACTGCATTTGCCGTTAATTTTTGCCGGTCTGCCGTTTATTGTTCCTGATTGAGTGTTAAAAGTAACTTTCCTGTCATCAAACAGCACTTCACCTTTGGCGTTATTGAGTTCAAGATTATGAATTTGTGTAAAATGCGCATTCCCATTCCAGAATTTTATGTTCCCGAACAGATGCGGATCAATTTTTTTACCCGCAGAACGTAAATCTATTGAGCCAAAGCCTGTTGCTTCCATAACCGGAACAGGACCAAGTTTGAATTTTAACATCTGATGCAGAGGCATAAGAACCGTTCTTGCTGTTTCAAGTCTGACATTCCCTGTGCTTTTAATATCAAGTTCAGAGTATTTTGAACCATCAAGTTTTGCTATCCCTTTAACGGTTACGCTTTCTTTTTGGGTAATCGGGACAAATACATTGATTTTCATAATTTGTCCGATAAAATCTAAATCTGCACGCCCGCCCTCGGGTTTTAACAGATGTCTGTTTATAAGGTGCATATTGCGAAGTTTAACCTTTCCGTAAACTTCAGGCATTTCACCGTTTCCTATGATGTGAAGATGCCCTTCGCCCCTGCCCCAAAGAGTTGTTCCTTTGAACTTGTATAAGTCCATCTCTGGCGGTAATACCCTGAACCACGGCAGAACTTTTACAATATCCTGTAATTTTGCAGGTTTTATCCCTATTTTTAAATCAAGTACGGGGATTTTTTTGCCTGATGATGCAATTTTGCCGTCAAGAGTTAACTTAAAATCTTTTGATTCGAGAGCAGTGTTTTTAAAATTTACCCCGTTAGCTATTGTTTCAAAGTTTGTATTTATTGCAAGTTTGTCGTGATAGATTACTTGTGATGGTTTATCAACCCCTATGACTTCAAGTCCCGTTGTCCAAAGCGACATATTGACAAGTTTGTGACCGTATTTTGTAACCTTTGTGTCGGCATCAAAATTCATCGTCCCCTTTAATTCCCGAATAACCCCTTTTGTAAAAACAGGAGCGTAAGACGAGATATTTGCAAGGTCAAAATCTTTTATTTGTCCTTTTATTTTCAATTTGTCGTCATTAAATCTGTCTAAAGGCAGGTCAAGTTCAATGTCGGCGAAATACGGTGTAGCCTTATCTTCGACCATAAAATTCCCTTTTGTTGCAAACTGAATTTTATCATCAAGCACAAACTTGGCATTTTTGAGATATTCACCGTTGAGAGCAAGTTTTTTGTTATTGAGTTTGTCGTCAAGATTAAGACTGTATGCGCCTATATCAAGATTAACCTTTGAAAGCGTGAATTTGCTGTCAGGGGTTTCAAGTTTAATCTGAGTATCGCCAAGCATGAATTTTTTGTCCTTTGTGAAAACAAAGTTTGCGACTTCTTTGTCCGCAAAAATTCTAGCAATTTCGACTTTTTTGAATATGAGTGGGAAAAGTTTGAGTTTAACTTTTGGATTGTCGATTGAGAGTGCTTTTGATCCGTCTTTATTGAGAACGGAAATGTTGTCGCTTTTTACCCACACAGACGGGAATCCGCCCATAGAAAGTTTAGCCTGCCCAAGTTTTACCCTGTAGCCTGATGTTTGGTATATTTTGTGCTCAATTTCTGATTGATGTTTCGGCAGGTTTACAACGGCAGGAATACCCCAAATGTAGCCTGCACTCAAAATAAGTGCAAAACCTGTTAAGGTGACAATTTTCCACTTTGCTCTCATATCATAATTATTATAATATAATTCGTCTTTTTATGATACTCCTCCAAAATCAGTATTTTTCGCACAGAAGTTGGAAAAATGCCTTTTTGTGATGGCAATTCGGGCAGTAATCGGGGGCAGATTTCCCTTCGTGAACATAACCGCATTCCATACAAAGCCATTTTTCATCTTTTTCTTTTTCAAACAAAGTTCCGTTTTTAAGGTTTTCAAAAAGTTTTTTGTATCTTTGTGCATGGTGCTTTTCCGATACAATTACATGTTTAAAAGTTGAAGCGATATTGTCAAAACCCTCCTCAAGTGCGATTTTTTCTGCGTTTGCATAAAGTGTTGTAAATTCTTCCGTTTCCCCGTCGATTGCACTTAAAAGATTTTCTTCGGTTGTCCCTAAAATAAACGGATAAAAAGAATTAACATGCCCGTCAGGGTTTGTTCCGATATGTTTATAGAAAAGTTTGGAATGTTCGTATTCGTTATGTGCTGTTTGTTCGAAAATTTCGGCTATCTGTTCATAGCCTTCTTTTTTTGCTATTGAAGCAAACATCGTATATCGGTTTCTTGCCATTGATTCACCTGCAAATGCGTTTAATAAATTTTGTTCCGTTTTTGAACCTTTAAAACCTACTGACACTGCGTTCTCCTTTCTGTATTTCATAATATGTATTATGTATATTGACATAATTATACTTAACCCTCATATTACTATCCGTCAGGGTAATTTTTTTTAATGCATTCGCTACTTTTCGGTGATTATTTCATCAAATTAAACATTCATAATGAAATTGTTATGATAGTTAGGAAATTTATGGCTGATTTGTTAAAATTTACAAAAAAAATTGCAGACCGTATTCATTATTACGATGCAATCATAGATTTTTCGCAGGAAACACACTGGTTTAACCCCTTTTATATGCCGAAAGAGATTATGGTTATCTGGACTGATGAATTTGATAAATTCAATAAATATTAAGAATTTTTTTTTAACGTAGCAAAAAATATTTTTCTTGTGTATTATTAATTCCATATCCTACAAATTATCGGAATAAGACATGCTATCTTTAAAAGAACAAGAAAAAGAACGAATTTATAAACCCGATTTCAGTTCAAAATCAGGTAGGGAATTACTTGCATTCTATTTGCAGACAAAATTTAAACAGATATTCTTGTATGACAGAAAACAGAAAACCCCGATAATTAATGCAATTTCTCCTGATTTTATTTCAAGATTTACCAAAAGAATAATAAATAATCCATCTAAAAAGCTTCTCATTGGTGTAACCGGTGAATCGGCTTCGGGCAAATCTACAATTTGCAGTGAAATTCAAAACGTAATCGGTCAGTTTAACATGCCTGTGACAGTCTTGAGTACTGATAATTATTTCAACGATATATCTGATTTAATTAACAAATATGGTTCTTTTGACAATGTTCGTGATAGCGGATACGATGTTGATGCTCCGACCAGTTTTCAACTCGATACACTGAGAGAAGATTTGGAAGATTTATCCGAGGGAATTGATATTAAAGCACCTATGTATCTGCCAAACGGCACGGGGGTTTCTGTTCCGAATGCGATAGACGTAAAATCTCAAAAAATCATTGTCGTTGAGGGTATTGCAACGATGTATGACGAAGTTAAAGATATTTTTGATATAAAAATTTATGTTGAAACCGATAATGAATTGAGACGGGCAAGATTTATGGCAAGAGCAGTAGAAGAACGTAATCAAGATATTGAAAATGCTCTTAAACACTGGAACTATATATCTCGAGCAGGGGAGAATTATGTTAAGCCGTTTAGAAAAGAGGCAGATTTGGTCTTAAACGGTAATTCTGATTTGGTTTATTTCGCACAGGTTTTAGAACATATTTATAACATTACAAATAATTTTGAAAATTAAGTCAGGTAACTATATACTATTATACAGTAACATGTCATTGCGAGCCCGATAGGGCGAAGCAATCCAGCCGTTTAATTTTGTTGATAAAGATAAAAATGCTGGGTTGCTTCGTCGGCAATCCTTTGTCTCCTCGCAACGACAAATATGTACTGTAACATTGTATATAATTACCTTAGTTTATCTTAAATTTATAACTTTTCCGTTGTTGATTATTTTGACAAGATTTCCTTTCATATCGCGGATAAATTCGTTTACATAACTGCTTGATGGCGAAGTTTTGGATGTAAATGTTTCAACGTAATGTGTAAAAGAATCTTTTACAAACGTTTTTATAACCCTGACATATTCCTGTGTTTTGCTTTTGTAGGTTTCTATACAACCTTCGGGGATATATTCTTTATGCAGATGAGAAATTACCTTTTTTTCTTTGTTGAATACCTCGCAATCTACATCCCTGCACAACTTATCATACTTAGTTCTGCGCACAAGGTTTTGATTGTCATCAAAAACTTCCAGTATATTATAATTTTTGTCGTGATAACGAATATTACTATTTCCGAAAGATACAGAATCAAAATTTACTTTCATATTTTCTCCTAATTCAGGTCATAAGTAAATTGCAGAAAATTGCCCATTAAATTTTCGTTCCAAACTTGAACATTATCAGGGACATTGAGTATTACAGGTGTAAAGTTCCAAATGTGCTTTATTCCTGCATTTACAAGAAAATTCGCAGTGGCTTGAGCATATTGTGTTGGAACAGTTAAAATGGCTATATCTATATAGTGCTGCCAAACATGTCTCGGAAGTTCTTTTATATCAAGAATTTTTTTATTATTAACTTCCTTATCTATTTTATTTTTGTCGTTGTCAAAAAGACATACTATATTAAGTCCATAACTTGCAAAATTACTGTAATTCGCAAGTGCCATACCCAAATTCCCCGCGCCGATAATATATGCACGCTTGTCTTTTTCAAATCCCAAATTTGTTTCTATGGATTTTTTGAGTTCTTTAACAATGTAACCGACACGTGATTTGCCTGAATTATTAAGCAAATTTATATCTTTACGCACTTGCGAATCATCGATTTTTAGCAGTGATGCAATATGTCCGCTTGAAATATATTCTTCACCTTTATTAGCGTAATCATTCAAGATGCAGTGATAAAGAGTTAATCTGTTGATTACTTTATCCGAAATTTGTTTTTTCATAAGCTTATTATACACTATAAAATAAAAACGGAGTATTTACTCAGTTTTTCTAATTTATATTATTTTTTCAACATCCTGTGCTATAAGTTCTTTTGTGAGGTGGTAGCGTTGGTTAAGTATATCCGTCGGCACTCTGTCGATAAATTCTTTTTCTGCACCGTAGTTAAGAACCTTCACATCCGAATTTCCATAAAATCTTGAGATTTTTTCGCCAAAACCACCGTCTAATGTGCCGTTTTCAAGCGTTATAACTATATCGTGATTTGATTTTAGGCTGTTTAGCAGTTCTTTATCAATTCCTGTTATAAATCTCGGGTTAATTAAAGTTGCATTAATTCCGAATTTGATTTTTAATTCTTCTTTTACCTCTTTTGCAAGTTCAAAGAAGTCACCTAAGCCGAGTACGGCAACTTTTGAACCGCTTTCAACCACTTTGTATTTGTTTAAAATAGAATAGTCCGTTGTATCTTTAACCCCTGAAACAACATAATTTGCGCTCGGAACTCTTATTGCAACCGGGTGTTTGTTTTGTTCAACCGACCAATCAAGCATTTTGAGGTATTCTTCTTTGCAGGTCGGTGCAAGATAGACAATATTGGGGATGTTGCAGATAAACGGAATATCGAAAAGTCCAAGATGAGTACAATCAGCGCTTGAAATTCCGCCCCAATATACAAGAATTGTTGCAGGGGAATTATTCAAAGCCAAATCTTGTGATAATTGGTCATAAGCACGCTGAATAAATGATGTCATTACGGCAAAAATCGGTTTTGCGCCGTTTCTTGCAAGCCCTGATGCATACCCTACGGCATGTTGTTCTGCGATACCTACATCTGTGTAATTCTTGCCTAATTTATTCCTAAATTCTTTATCCCACCAAAAAACTCCGGGGGTAGCGGCATTAATCGCAATAACAGTATTATCCTGCTTAACTTTATTCAAAATATAATCTTTTGTAATGGTTTCATAACATTCCGGAGCGGCACCGCCGGCACTTTGGTTTTCGTTCAAAATCCCCGGTGTTGTCCAGTGTCCCCATTCTTTGTTTTCAACCGCTTTAGTAAATCCTTTGCCTTTTAGGGTATGAATATGAACGACTACAGGTTTTGTGCAATCTTTCACATCAGAAAATGCCTTTATAAGAGTTTCTATATCGTTACCCTTTTCAACGTAAACATAATCGAAACCGAAAGCTTTAAACCAGTTGTTTTCGTATTTGCCATTTGATTCTCTTAGTTCTTTTAAGTTTTTATACAAACCGCCTTGGTTTTCAGCGATAGACATTTCGTTATCGTTTACGATTATTATAAAATTAGAATTTAGAACGGATGCATTGTTAAATCCTTCAAATGCTTCACCGCCCGAGAGTGAGCCGTCACCAATCAATGCAATTACATTGTAATTCTCACCTTTTAAATCTCTTGCTTTGGCAACCCCTGTTGCAAGTGTAACAGAAGTCGAGGTGTGACCTATCATAAAATGGTCGTGTTCGCTTTCGTTTTGATTTGAATACCCCGAAATTTCAAGATTATTAAGCGGGTCTAAAAAACCTTGTTTTCTGCCTGTGAGCATTTTGTGAGGATAGCATTGATGCGAAACATCAAAAATAAATTTGTCTTTTGGGGAATCAAAAACATAGTGAAGTGCAATTGTAGTTTCAACAATCCCCAGATCAGGTCCTAAATGCCCGCCGACTTTATCTACTCTGTTTATAATTCCCTGTCTTATTTCGTCCGCAAGAATGTTCATTTCTCCTAAAGAAAGTTTTTTAACGTCCGAGGGTGAATTTATATTTTCCAAAATCGTTGTCTGTAATACCGTCATAATAACCCCTAAAATAATCTGTAACATTTATAGTATGTGTGAATTTGGAAATTTAGTCAAGCAAAAATCGTAATATAAGTTTATAAAGTGTAGATTATACACTTCCTTTGTGCTTTAATACAATTGTTACTAATAAAGGAGAAAAAGATGTCTGTTGAAGCGATTGCCCCAAGAGTTTATTCGGGATTAAAAGCGGTAACAATATTGCCAAAATCGAAAGAGAATATTACAAGACCGTTTATTTATAACGAGATTTTGGACATAACCAAAAAACTTCGTGTTCCTGCGACTTTCCACACTGCAAAAATTGAACTTCCTGAGCCGACTCTGGCAGTTCTTGAAAAACTTAAAGAACTCGGAATTTCTTATAGCAAGGTTAAATAAATTACATATTATACAATTCTGAACTAAGGTATCTGTCACCGCAGTCGGGTAAGACTGTAACGATTAGTTTACCTTTATTTTCGGTACGTTTTGAGAGCTCTGTTGCGGCAAAGACATTTGCACCGCCCGAAAACCCTGCTAAAATACCCTCTTTTATTCCCAAGTTTCTTGCTGTTTCTATGGCATCTTCGTTTTTGACAGGGAAAATTTCATCAATTAAATTCCCGTCAAAGTTTTGTGGTCTGAAATTTGCGCCGATTCCCTGAATTTTATGAGGTCCAGCGGGCTCACCTCCCAGAACCTGAGAAGAATACGGTTCAACGGCAATACATTTGATATTTGGGTTTTTCTCTTTTAATTTTCTTGCCGTTCCGCAAATTGTTCCGCCCGTTCCAACACCTGCAACCACAATATCAACTTTGCCGTCGGTGTCATTCCAGATTTCTTCTGCGGTATTAAGATAGTGCGCTTTCGGGTTTGACGGGTTGTCAAACTGTGACGGGATAAATGAATTTTTAATTTGTTTATGTAGTTCTAACGCCTTATCAACCGCACCCTGCATACCTTTTGCTCCCTCTGTCAAAACAAGTTCCGCGCCATAACCTTTCAAAACCGCTCTGCGTTCTTTGGTCATAGTTTCAGGCATGGTAAGAATTATTCTGTAACCTCTTATCGCGCTAATCATTGCAAGCCCGATACCCGTATTCCCACTTGTGGGTTCGATTATAACCGTATCTTTATTAATTTTTCCCGAATTTTCGGCATCAAGTATCATCTGCAAAGCCGCTCTGTCTTTTACCGAATTTGCAGGGTTAAAGTATTCGAGTTTAACGGCTACATTAGCGTTCCCGTCATTAAGTTTATTAAGTCTGACCATCGGGGTATTTCCGACAAGTTCTGTTAAATCATTTGCTAATTTCATATCTCACCTCTTATTTATGTTAATATTAAAATATGAAACTGTGTGTTTTTCAAGGGACTTTTAATCCTATTCACAATGCGCATTTGAGATTGGCTGATTATGTGCTAGAAAAATATGGCTTTGACAGGCTTTTGTTTATTCCTGCATTTAACCCGCCTCACAAAGATTATGATGGTACAATGAGTTTTCACCGTTTTAATATGGTAAAACTTGCAGTTGAGGATAAAAATAACCCCAAATTAGAAGTGTCCGATATTGAGTACAAAAGAGGGGGTAAATCATATACTTACCTTACTATTTGTGAATTGTATGAGAAATATGACATTGAGGGAAAAATTTATTTTATAATCGGAACGGATGCGTTTAAACATATAGAAAGTTGGTATGAGGCGGATAAATTAAAAGAACTTGTTAAATTTATTGTTTTTAAAAGGGAGAACAATTTTTCGCCTTTAGGGTATAATTATTTAAAAGACAAGGGTTATGATTTTGTTTTTGAAGATTTGGAATTTGAAGATATTTCATCAACAGGTATCAGAGAGATTGTAAAAAACAACCAAAACGCAGATGGGTTAATAAATAAAAGAGTAGAGGAATATATAGAAAAAAATGAATTATATGAAACTTAGTCTGGAAGAAGCAGACAAATGGCTCAAAGAAAATCTTAACGAAAAAAGATATCAACATTCATTAGGTACGGCAGAATATGCAAAAAAACTTGCGCATGAATTCGGACAGGATGAAGACAGGGCTTATGTTGCAGGACTTTTGCATGACTGCGCAAAATGCTTTAGCGATGAAAAACTGACTGAAATTATTGATAAATATATTGATGATGCATCTGAAGATGAACGTATAAACAGGAAAACACTTCATGCTCCGGGGAGTTATTATGTTGCAAAAACGGTTTTTGGAGTGGAAGATGAAGAAATGCTTTCATCTATAAGATGGCATACTCTTGGCAAAATGAATATGACAGATTTTGAAAAAATAATTTTTCTTGCCGATAAAATTGAACTCCGCACAAGAAGTGATGATTACAGAAAAGAAATTACAAAAGATTTGTACAGCGAAAACGGTTTAAATAAGGCGATTTTGGAGTGCTATAAAGAAACGATTAAAAGTCTTGTGGATAGGAATTTGAAAATTTGTCCGCTGACGGTTGAGATTTATAATTATCTTGAAAAGACAATTAATGTTAATTAACTTAATAATTTTAACAGGGCATGCCATTTTCATGGTACAATCAAAGTCAAAATCGAGGGGCTTTAAATGAAATTAATTGAAATCAGAAACAATTTAATCAAATTGTCATACAATGAGGATGAAAGACCGACTTTAGGTCAGTTTATAGCTTTAACCGGAGAAGAAAAATCGTACGTTGCGCAATATGTAAACCTTAAGGCTGATAACATAAACAATTTTGCGGTTGCGAAACTTATGTTTTCATTCACTTCAGATGGTGTTGTAACTGAGTATGACGGTTCTGCTCCCAGTATTAACAGCAAGATTGTTTCACTTCCGGCAAATGAACTTTTGGACTTACTGCCTGTTGAAACGCCGTTAAAAATTGGCCAGATTTCCGGATGCTCTAATGAGTTAAATATTGATATTTCTCTTTTTGAAGGTAATTTTACGGTATTTTGTGAAAATGATACAGAAAAAGCAACTTTGATTTCAAACTGCGTAAGACAACTTTTCAGAATGAAAGAAAAAAGTGTCATAATTGATGCGGACAATCTTTTCGAGGAATATCCGAGACTTACTTTGGCCGAAGATTTTAAACTTCCGCTTAATTCTGATTTTATTGATTTTATTTTTAATCACGATTTAAAAAGTGTGGATGTCCCCACAAGAGCAGTTATTCAAGATATTTTTTATGCTGTTCAGCAATATATCAAAACTCTTGATGATAATTATTTGTCTATAGAAAGTTTTATTGACGTTGTTACCGCTCAGTATAAAGAAACTCAGATGCCTGAACTTGCGCTTTTGAAAAACAAACTTCTCAAGTACAAGGATTCTGGTATTTTTGCAAATGAACCAGATGAGTTTAAGAAACTTGAGGAAAAGTTGAAAGAAAGAAATTGTATTGTAATTAATGTTAAAGATACAGATGGTGAATTGCAAAAAGAAATAATAGCTTACATTCACAAAATTCTTGATACTTTTGATAAATATGTTTATTATTTTGTAAATTTAACTGATGACAATTCGGATAAGCAACTTATAAAACGTTTGATAAATCACAGTCATGTTTTTACGACAACTTTTGCAAGTCATTTGTATAAATATGCATCTGAATTAAAATCTCACGCACAAAATTTAATGTTTTTTGCACCACAAACAATGCAGAATGATTTTCCTGCCTACAATACCTTCTTAAATAAACTAAATCCGTCAGAAGGTGTTATATACGGGAAACTCACCCAAGGTATTCCTATCATAATTTACCTTGATGATTTGGAACTTGATCTGACGAAAGAAGATGTTTTCGGTGACAGACAAAGATTTGTTCCGGCTATTGAAGAAGATATATTAACAAGTGATGATATTTATGCGATAAACAGTTTACAGGAAGCTCCAACGCTTGAACCGACGGAAGAACTTGCCTCAGAGCAAAATACCGATACAGGCAAAGGAAATTATTTTGCTGATTCAGTCGATGAAGACGAAGAAGAATTTGAGGCTGAGGAAGATTCATCCGAAACCGAAGAATTTCAGCAAATCGAGCAGGATAAAGATGTTTTATCAGAATCGGATACGGAAAAAGAAAAAACAATTCGACCGATAGAAAATATTTTGGCTGATGAAGAAACTGAAGCAGAAGCAGAAACTAAAACACAAGAAGAGGATGACGATTTATCTTTTATGGACGATTTTCATTCAAAAGACAATGAAAACGAAGAAATTGAACAGGCAGAAGATTTTCCGGATGATGAAGAAACATCAGAACAATTAACCGAAGATGATTTAGATTTTATAGAAAATGCTCAAAACGAAACAGAACAAGATTCAGAGCTTGGCGATGAAATCCATGATGATTTTGATAAGAAAGAAGATGAAAAACCCCCTGTAGTGCCGGTTTATGATACTGATGAAGGTGAAGAAAATTCGGATGAAGGTATTGGATTCAAAGCAGGAGACAAAATTTCCCATCCCAGATATGGTAACGGTACTGTTGAAAAAATAATCAAATACGGTAACAAAACTCTTTGTTCAATCGATTTCGAAAACGTCGGCAGAAGACTTTTAGACCCGTCAATTTCAGATTTTGAAAAGGTTTAATCATATAGGCAAAAAATATTTTGTTCGTATTTTATATAATGTATGAACCCTATTAGTTTTACTGCAAGTCTCAAATCTGATACAACAATACATTCTCGGCAGGGACAGGCTTTTACCCCCAAAAAAGCATATATTGTTGAACTTGATAAAAATGATGTTCATGATTTAACATCTTTACATAATATTTCACTTCTTTGGAGTAAGGAAAAAGCAAATTTTGTCCCGTATTTATTCTCGGATTTTATTAAGGATGTGGAATTCAAACCTGATGTCAATGCTGATCATTGTTTCGTATTAACATTGCAAAACGAGAATTTTCAAAATATTGATCCTGCAAAGGTTCTTGGAGTTACGTTGTTTTCTGAAGAAGATATTGAAAACGAACTGAACTGGCTTCAGGTTCAGCCAAAAAATACCTCAAGAATGGAACCTGTTAACAGAAAATATAGAAATGTCGGTACAGCAATTGTAAACTATATAAGAGATAATTATGATGATAAGCCGATTTTTGTCAACTCTGCAAATACTGTGATAGGTTTTTATAAAAAACTCGGATTTGAATCATATGATGAAAAACATCCTTGCTCTTTACACTATGGGGCGTAATTATTTATTTTCTTAATTGTTCGGCACCTTTAAGATAAACAAATTCTGGCTTAAAATCTTCGTCACAATTTAGTACCACAAGTATACGCAGACACATTTTTAAAGAATTTGGGACATCAAGTTCGTGGTAGCACATCATTGCAAGATCGTCCCAGCCAAATTCAATTCTAGGAAATTTTGCAGGGAAATCTGCATTCAAGTCTTTTGTTGTTGTAAAAATTATGTGCGAAATATTTTTTGTGTCTTTTATATTGTTTTTTTTGAACATTTTGCATATAAGTTCCAAAGTTGCTTCTTTAAGTGCTTTTGAGGTATTTTCTTCAACCGTTATTGCGCCTCTTATTCCTTTTGTAATCATTATTTTCTTACTCCATTATACCAATCTGATGCTTTCATTTCGCCTTTACCTTCGGGTTTTACGGTAATCAGCCTGACAAGTCCGTTTCCGCAACCCATATCGACCCCCTCTTTTGAGTGCGAGACGATTTGCCCCTGTGCCCCGTTACCATCAACAGGTTTTGTTTCGATAACTTTGATTATTTTATTATTGTGTACAAAATACGCACTCGGACTTCTGCAAACCCCGCGAACAAGATTATGAATATCTTTATTTGATTTTGACCAATCTATTAAGCATTCTTCTTTTTGAAGTTTCGGTGCCATGCAAACACCGTTTTCGCATTGTTTTTCGGGTTTCAGTGTTCCGTCTTTGAGTGAAACCAAAGTTTCTTCTATCATTTTGGGTGATTTTTCGCCGATTTCGTTCCACAATTCTTCGCAGTTCATACTGTCGGATATCGGAATAATAAGTTTTTGGCAGATGTCCCCGCAGTCAAGTCCGAGTTCTGTTATCATTGTGCAGATACCTGTTTTTTTGTCACCGTTTATAATCGCACGCTGAATAGGGTTTGCCCCTCTGTATTTGGGCAAAAGCGATGCGTGAAGATTTATTGTTTCATATTTGGGTATATCTAAAACCTCCTGCGACAAAATCTGCCCGAACGCAAAGGTTACAAAAAAATCGGGTTCAAACTTTTTGAGTTCCGCCTGAATTTGCAGTTCTTTTCTTATTGATTTTGGCTGAAATACGGGAATACCGTGTTCAAGTGCGTATTTTTTTATCGGGGAAGCCTGAAGTTTGTTCCCTCTGCCTGCGGGTTTGTCAGGCTGGGTTACAACGGCGCAGACCTCGATTTTATCAGAATTATTCAAATAATCGAGTGATTTTAAGCCGATATCAGGTGTTCCAAAAAAAATAATTTTTATCATAACTGAGATTTTAACTCCTCTTCATCAAGAAGTCTGTCGGGGTCAATTGATGGCAGATTATTTTTCTGTAAAATTTCTTCCGTTTCAAAACGGTTCAGGCAGTGGTCGATAAACAAAATTCCATCAAGATGGTCGTTTTCATGTTGAATACATCTTGCTAAAAGAGTTCCGCCTTTAACCTCCATCACAAAAGGTTTTCCGTGTTCGTTTATTGCTTTAACCATAATATCTTTGTATCTGACAACATCAGAATACGCTTCGGGGAAACTTAAACAGCCTTCGGTGCTTTTAACGGCACCCGATTTTTTAATGATTTTCGGGTTGATAAACACCATCGGTTCAAGCGGTTCTTCCTTTGTTGAAGCATCAACAACAAAAACTCTAAGATTAACACCAATTTGTGGCGCGGCAAGTCCGACACCATTTTGGGCATACATTGTATCAAACAAATCTCTTATAAGGTCGCTGATTTTTTTTGAAACCTTGTGAACCTCTTTTGATGGTTGTCTTAGTGATTCTTCCCCATAGTGCAAAACTCTTTTTATAGCCATAAACCTTAAACCTTTCTCATTCCCTTTTACATCATAGTACAATAAATTCATAACCTTTGCAATAAAGGGTTAAATATCATCGCAAAAAAATCAATACTGTGTTATAATAAATTTGACAATTTGAGGGGTATAAATTATGAAAAAGCATGCAATTATTTTATCTCTGATTTTCGGTCTGAGTATGATTCCTACAGGTATATCATATTGCGCTGAAGCTGATGCGAACAAGACTATCACCGAAATAGGAATACTTGTAAATGCGCAAAAGTATCAGATTGCGATGACAAAATGCAATTCAGCTATACAAAAATATCCGAACGAATCTTTCCTTTATTACTGGAGGGGTTCTGTTCATAATTCTATGGGTGAAAAACAAGCGGCAATAGAAGATTTCAACAAAGCAATAGAACTTGATCCCGCAAATGAAAAGGCCTATGTTTTAAGAGGTATTTGCAAGGCTGATTTGGAAGATAAACGCGGAGCTTTGGAAGATTACAACAAAGCTATTGAACTTAATCCCAATGACGGTAGTGCATATTCAATGCGCGCAATGGTAAAACTTGATTTGGGCGATATGGACGGAGCCAATTCAGATTTAGACACTTCAAATAAATTAATGAACAGTAAATAAGGTTAAAAATGAGAATACAAAGAGTTGATAATACGCAATTTTGCGCACTTATAAGGATAAAAAGCCCCGAAGAACTTTTTGCACAGGCAAATCAGATGATAGGGCATATGAACCCCGAATACAGAGGACTTTCTGCTGCTGCATCAAGTTCGGGTATGAGTACTGCGGGAACTGGCTTATTGACGTGCGGAAGCGTGTCAAATACCGCCGCAACAACTTCTGATGTTATCGGTTCCGCGTACGTTTTAAAAGCAAGTGGTGTTGATTCGTTCGGAATAGTTCCGAGTTCCATGGCAAAATCTGCACCGTATTTAACCCCCGCAACTGCCGAATCTACAGCCCAAAATCCCTCAACTGCCGGTTCTATGTTTTCAAGTTTAGGTTCTTGGATTCATTCTCATTTTAGGTTAATAGACAACAAACCCTCAAAAATTCCATCGTAAGATTACCTTACCTGTTCAAGCTCACGGCGTAAATCTTCAACAGAAACCCTTACAATAGGGCTGTTTTCATCTTTTTGCAGAACACAATGCGTAATACCCGACTGTACAATAAATCTTTTGCACAAAATACAAATCATATTGTGTCCCCAGATATAAATTGTCGCATCCTGACATCTGTCCTGCCCAGCTTGAATTATGGCGTTTTGCTCAGCGTGAATTGAACGGCAGGTTTCATACTGTGTGCCTGATTTGATATTATGGTCAATTCTGTAACAAGAACCGCGCTCTGCGCAAGATTCGACTTTTGACGGCGTACCGTTATAACCCGTTGCCTTAATCTTTTTATCCTGTCCGACTATAACTGCTCCAACTTGTGCTCTTATACAGTTCGAACGACTTGCACATGTTTTTGCCAAATCCAGAAAATATTCATCCCATGGTTTAATTTGTGTCATTTTTTATTCCTTTTTAATATCTTTTATTTTGTATTTTTGTGAATATCATGGATATTCCGTATTTATCTGCCTGTTTTAAGATTTCGCCTGATTTCTTTCCGTCGCCTGATTCTACAATCAGACCTATCCTCCCCTGAATAGCGGTATTAAGCACCTGTGATGTTTCAATAGGACAGTCGAGCACCATTACGGCATCTTTTGAGTTTTCGCATGCCAAATCCATTGCACTTTCAACGGCAACAACCATATTTGAACGCCCTTGAATAATTGCTTTTGCATTCAAATCTTTTGCAATTACAACAGATGAAGATATAAGATGTTTTGAAACTTTCCAACCAAAAACGGCGTCTTCTACCTGTTCTTGCGTTGGTTTTGCGGTGGAAACAACCTTAAAATTCTCTTTTGAAAGTTTTTTTGTATTTTGCTCTTGAACCAAAATACCAAATGGTGTAACTTTAATATCTTTTGCGCTAAATCCTTGTAATTCGTGAAGTGGAGTCTTTATTAAAATCATATTTATGCCAGTATCCAAAAGATACGAAAATGCCTCTTTTGAAAATCCACTTGAAACAACATTTCTAACTTTTAGTGTTTTTAGAAGTTTGGCTGTTTCAAAATTAATTTCTTTTGAAAATCCTGCACTGGAACCTGTTATAGAAATCGGATCCGAGTCTATAACTTTAGCAAATGCTTCATTTGTATCTGAGCCCAATGCAACTGCGCATACAAAACCCTCTTTTGTAATCACTGCAGAATTTACGTCAAAAAATTCTCCCAAAAGTTTTACATTTTCAGATAAATTTATGTAATCAATATACTCCAAATCTTTGTTACGGCTCAAAATTTCGTATTCCACACCGTCTGAAATCTTTGAAATCCCCGCGCGTTGGTGCGGATTTGCTCCGCAAGATAATGATTCAATATTATTTATTTCAATCGTTTCCATACATATCCTCTCAACCCTAAAATTTTAACACGAATATATTACCCTTACAAGTTAAATAATATGGCAATTAAATATTATTTACCACACAATTTGTGTGGAACGGCTCTCTCTAACGGGGAATTACCCACCCAAATTTCTAAATTTCACATTCTGTTCAATTTGAAATTTTTCCCTCCCTCATAAGGGAGGGAGTAAGTGAGGGTGCCGATTTTAAATTATTTTTGTGGTAACTGCTATATAATTCCCAATAATATACAATTTTCTTGCAAAAATTACATGTCTTTTATATAATTTAATTAAGATTAGAGATATTTTTTAAGAGGTTATTATGGCGGATAAGATTAGTGATAATGTAGGGAAGAAAATTGTTGAGGCTTTAAGAATGCAGAATCAGCCTACAGAAGATGAAACTGTTACTCCGGCAGATGAAGTCGAAGAAACTGTTATTGAAGAATCTGAGGCTTCGGAATCTGAAGATGTTGAAACTTTTGACTCCGTTACCGATGAAGAAGACCATGACTCTGAAGATGATAAAATGACTCTTGATATAAGTTCTATTTTGAACACGAATTCCGCTTCTGATATTGATAATATCTTTCAAAGTACTTTGAATCAAAATTTAGGAGCAATAGATGTAGCGGAAGTTAAAGCAGATTTCGATTATCCTAATAATGTGGCAATTTTGACTCATCTTATTTCAAAACTGCCTGCCGGTGTAACTAAGCAAACCGGAGCACTTATTATTCGTCAGACAATGGAAGCCTTGGGTATTCCGATGAAGTCAGTTATTCGTGAAGCACAACAGGTTCAGCAGGCTTTGACTTCACGAGCAAGAGAATGTCAGAAAAATATCATTGATTATAGAAAACAAATCGCAACGCTTGAAATTAAAGGCCAACAATATCAAAAACAAGCTGTTTCAATGAACGACATAATTAATCTGTTTATGAGTACGGGCGTTTAAATTACTTGCCATAAGAGAACAGATGTTCAATTTCACCTTTAATCATTTCGTCAACGGATTTTAATTCGGTATCGATTTCTTGTAATCTTGTTTGAATTTCTTCTTTTTGAAGACTCAAAGATTCTTCAAGAAGTTTGAATTTGTATTGTCTTTCTTGCAGGCGTTTAGAAATTAAAGAGTCGGATTCATAGTCCGTGCCAACCTGCATAAGTTCGTTAGTCGATTTTTGAGCAGATGCTATACCCTTGGTAATCAACAATAATTGAAATTGAAGATTGGATCTTTCCATTCTTAGCTGCCGTCTTTGAATTGTTGCTACCAGTAAACCCATTTTTTCTACCTTTTCTGATCTAAATTGGAACCTTTCAAGAAGTTATGGTCAGAATTTTCGGCGATTAACTGTTCCATCTTTTGAAGTTGATGCTGATGATAGTTAAGCCTGTACTGAGCCATTTTTAACTTCTTTTTGATTGTCAGAAAATCTTTTATACCTTCTACTATAGATGCGGATATTGATTTTAATGGATTAGTCCTTATTATATAGTTTTTTGTGTATAACAGAAAGTCTAAAAGTCTTCTGAAATATAGTTCTAAAGATTCTTGGAACATTAATAATCCTTACACTTTAGACCTACATGTATTTAAAAACATACCAAGCTTATAAATTGCCAAATTTTTAATTTTACTTGTTACATTTCTTTACATGAAAAGTCCATTATATTCACTACTAAATATTATACGGATTAAATTCAAAAAATCTTTAATTAATAATAAGAGGAATTTATCAACTAAAATAAAATGTCATCCTGACTTGTAATTGCTTGACATTAAACTTTTATTATAATACGTTAATAAAAGCAAAGCAGTGAGCATTGACAACTGAATATGGGCATGTGGTACTCTGCCGAGCAAAACGATTAAGTATCGTTTTTCGAGAGGGGTAGACACGCCAAAGATTTCGCAAGAAATATTTTAAATAGCCATGGGCATGTGGTGGAATGGTAGACACGCTAGTCTTAGGAACTAGTGCGCAAGCGTGGGAGTTCGAGTCTCTTCATGCCCAAACTAAAAAGAGGGTCAGGACAAAAGTCTAACCCTCTTTATATTAGTATAACCTTTTTATTCAATAGATTTCATATAAATTTCTTCTATCAGCACTACAACAAGAGCAGCGATAGCTGGAGCAAAAATCACTCCTATTATTCCGAAGAATTTTGCCGCAAGAAAGATGAACAAAAATACCAAAAGCGGATGGATATTTAACAGTTTGCTGAACACATAAGGTCTTACAAAGTTGTTTTCAATTAGTTGGGCAACCCCGAAGATTAGTGCCGTTAAAATCAGCGCCACAGGCCCGAATTTGTGTACTGCTATCAGGCAGATAAAGAATGCTATTGTCGGCCCTACAACCGGTATTATGTCAAATAACGACGATAACAAGCCAAGAAGTAATGCATAATCAACTCTCATAATTAAAAGTCCTATTGTTACAACAATTCCGATACTTGCCATAGTAGCGATTTGAGCAACAACATATCCGCCGATTTTTTGTGAAATTGTATCATATATTTCTGACGTTCTCTGGCGCATAGGAACAGGGAATAATCTCATAAAGGATTCTTTAATTTTGTCCTTATCAGCCATAAAATAGTAAACAATAAGTACTGAAATAAGCAGGTATATAAATGCAGAGCCTAGATTCCTGCCAAAATTGATGGTTTCTGTTAAAATTTTTGTGGAGAATCCGCTTGCAGAAGTAATTACTCCGCCTAAATCCATGTTTTCAAGATTAGTCTTATTTAAAAATGGGGCATCAATAAGAAATTTTTTAAACAGTACAACATACTGTGGAAATGAATTCGTAAAAGATTTGACTTCATGTGCGCCGATAATAATAAGCGGGACAAATAATAACGCCAAAATTAAAAGTGAACCAAGTATTATTAAAGCGCTTGCAGTTGCTCGATTCATTTTATTAGAAAGTTTTTGGACTAATGGTTCCATAGAGCAGGCAATTACAAATGATGCAAAAAACATTATTGCTATATCAGGAATTTTTGTGATGAAAATTAACAATAAAATTGTGGCAATTATAAATAATACATTTTTGGGTGTTAAATATTTTTGTGAAAATGTCGTGAACATTATTATCTCCTTATTTTGTTTTATAATACCATATTTTGTACGTAAAATAAATATAAGTTGTGGTATTATTCTTTTATGAAAAAGATTTTACTGTTTTTTATAAAAATTTATCAATGGTTTTCAAGATTTACGCCGCCTGTTTGCAGGTTTACGCCGACCTGTTCGGAGTATATGAAGCAGGCAATTATTAAATACGGTGCGCGAAAAGGTTTATGGTTGGGGATTAAGCGCATTTGCAGATGCCACCCCGGAAATCCGGGCGGGTATGACCCCGTGCCTTAGTAATTAATCATTTCAAGAAAATTTTTGTGTATTTTAACATTATGTACCCTTATGTAATCAATATTTTCGTTGATTAAAATACTGTTTAATGCAAGGGTATATAAATCTTTTTCTTCATTAGAACTATCTGGAATATTTAAAAGACTTTTTCTTGAAATTCCAAGCATAATCGGATAATCAAGGCTTTGAAACTCTTTCCATCTGCGCAGAATTTCAAAATTCTGCTCTCTTGTTTTGCCAAACCCGATACCCATATCAATAATTATATTTTCTTTGTTTATTCCTTTTGAAACAGCATAATCAATTTTATTTTTTAACGATTTAAAAATATCATCAATAAGGTTGTCATATTGAGGGTTATTCTGCATTGTTTCAGGGATTCCCTGTGAGTGCTGAATTATTATTTTCAGGTTATGTTTTGCAATTGTATCAGCCATATTTTTATCAAAATCAAACCCCGAAACGTCGTTTATAATTGACACCCCCAAACCCGCGCAGACATCTGCGACTTCTGAATTTCTAGTATCTATACTAATCGGAATAGAGATTTTGTTTTTATTAACATAGTTCAAAACGGGGATAATTCGTTTTAACTGCTCGTCTGCACTTACTTCTTTTGCTCCGGGTTTGGTTGTTTCCGCGCCAATATCAATAATGTCGGCTCCATCATTTATAAGTTTATTGAGGTGAGCTATGGCATCTTCAGGATTAAAATATTTTTCCCCGTCAGAAAATGAATCAGGAGTAATATTTAATATTCCGACAATTTTTGTTTTGTTTTGTTTTTGAATCGCTAATTTTTCTTCAATTTTTATTCCTAAATCTTTTAGCCCGAATGGTTGAAGTTTAAGTTTTTGCGCTATTGTACGCATTTGAGAGATGTTCCCGCCCAAAATGCAATTAGAATTTTGAATTTCTCCTGTTATCACAAATTTATGTGTAGCACAATCAGCCCCCACTGATAGCGCAAGTTGCTTTAAAATATTTCCTTGTGCAGGTGTTATACCAAAAATTTTGAAATTTAAAAACTCAAATTTTTCTTTGCCTTTAAATGCGTAAGATTTGTCATAGCCTATATTTATGAGTTCTCTTTCAATATTATTTGTATTTATTTTTTTTATTAAAAAATCGTGCATAAGATAAACTTAGCACGATTTTTTGTTTATTTCAATTTATATTTTATGCTGGCATATCAAGTCTTTCTTTGAGGTCAGAAACTGTAATTTTGCCGTTTTTAGATGCTTCCCCGAGGCTTGAAATCAGGACAAATACTGCCGTAACACCGCCAAATACACCTGTTAATTTTTTGGTAATAGGACTTTTGATAATAGGTCCGATAAATTTTGTATTTTCAAACGCTTGTAATTTTGTCATTGCGTGTTTGCTGAAACGTTTTGTATCACGAACTAATTTTGCCCAAACACCAGTCGCAATTTCATTATTCTGAGCGGTTAGCTTTGAAGTCTTAATGACTTTATCGTACATATTACGAAGCATTGTACCTCTTGCAGTCCCGACATGAGCTGTTACCCCTGCTGCACCGACACCAACGGCTACTTCTTGAGTTTCATGACGTCTCTGTAGTCTTTGTTCAGGTGTTAAATTACTGTTAAAAGGTACTTGATTAACAACCATAACCATTAGAACTCACCGCTTTCTTGTTCGGATTTTTCAACTACTTTTGCATAAGCGCTTGCAGCACCTGCTCCAACTCCTAAACCAGTTGCAACTTTTGCGGTTGCCTTATCAAATTTGTCGGTAGTTTCAAACGGATTTATCTTTTTGAAGAAATCTTTAGCAGTTTTTATTGTTTTTTTAGTATAGTCAATTATTGTTTGCCCCTTTTCTTTACCGAATAATTTTCTTACCAAATCTGCGCTATAGTGTTTTAATTTGCCAAAACCTTTGCCTGCATATTCTCCCATCGGCTCAAAACCTGCAATTGTGTTTTTTACCATTTTGTTGCTTACAAGTTTATTAAATGTATTTTTACCGCATGTTGCACTTGCTATTGTTGCGCATGCAACAGTAAAGCCGGCGATTAAAGCGTCTGTAACAACATTTGCGACTTTCAAAAACTTTCTCATTCCGCCTGGGAGTCTGTTATCATCAATTAAACCTTCAATCTCACGTTTTTGTTGCTCAAAAAAGTCCCTATCATCTTCAAAAGACTGCCTATCACTTCTTTGGAAAGAAACCTTTTGAGGATTAGTATTCATTGATACCGGTTGAATTGCCAACATTTTATTTCTCCACACTATTTATAATTACTGTTTGAACTTAATAAAAACGCAGAAAATAATTTTTGCTACATGCTTTACAAATTGTTACATTCCTACCCATACATTATTTCACATGATAATTACTTTGTAAAGGGTTTTTGAGTAAAAATAGTACATATTTATTAATTAATTTTTGAACCCTGATATGAATTTCGTTTCAAAAATTCCCTGTCGATTTTGTTAAGACAGTCAAGTTTGGCACCAAGCCATCTCGGGGCAATTAAAGTCTTGCGAAATCCGTTACCGGCAAGACGGTGAATTGTCGTTGTCTGCGGTAAAAGTTCCAAAAAATCACACACTAAACTTACATATTCATCCTCGCTCATAAAATCAATTTCTTTGTTTTCGTACATCTGCGCAAGTTTTGTCCCCTGCAAAGCGCAGAGCATGTGAATTTTTATCCCGTCAATTTTTAGTTGCGCAAGTTTTTGTGCGGTCTGCAAAATTTCATCACGGCTTTCCCACAAACCAAAGATTACATGAACGCAGACATTTATACCTTTTTCTTTTGTTTTCTCATAAGCACGCAAAAAGCAATCGTAATCGTGTCCTCTGTTAATTTTCAGAAGAGTTTTGTCGTGACTTGACTGCAAGCCGTATTCAAGCCATGTGTAATAATCTTTTGAAATATCAGAAATCAAATTTAATTTATCATCATCCACACAATCAGGGCGCGTTCCGATTGAGATCCCGACAACATCAGGATGACAAAGTGATGCTTTATAAATTTTTTCAAGTTCATTGACAGGTTTATAAGTATTTGTGTAGGCCTGAAAATATGACATGAATTTTTTGGCTTTAAACCGCTTAGAAAGAGTTTTTATCCCAACATTAACCTGATTTTCTATTGATAATAAATTTGAATGCGCTTGTGAAAAACTCCCCGAATCATCACAAAAAATACAACCGCCTTTAGAAATTGTACCGTCACGATTCGGACAGGAAAACCCCGCATCAATGGTTATTTTGTAAACCTTAGCGCCGAATCGTTTTTTTAAATACGCACTAAACTGGTTGTATCTTTTGTCGGTATTGTTAAACATTAATTATTTATTTTCTTCGTCATAAATCGGATAAACGTAGTGTTCACCGCACTCAGGGCAAACAACTTCCTGCTGTTTCCCGTCTTCCGTTTGTGCAACTTCAAATAAACATTTACATCCTGATTGAACGCATCTTATAGCCCATGTCGGTCTGATTAGTCTTGCCATAATTTCCCTCCTGTTTTGGTAAATTGTAGCACATTTTTGATTTTAAGTCTATAAATTTACTCCTGCAAGGATTAAAACTCCTGCTTATACATTTCATCATCCCAATATTCAAGTTCAATTTTGCCCACAACAACTGTGTCGCCGTTTTGAATCCCAATGCGTTTGAGTTCGTCAATAATCCCCATCGCACGCATTGTGTTCTGAAGTCTGATAACTTGTTCGGTATTTCTTGTATTTATCACTTGAGAAATTCGGATAATTTTTCCGCCATCAACTATGTAAGTATTCTTATCAGCCTTATAGACTTCCCAATAACTGTCATCATTGTTTGTTGCTTCTAAATCTTCTTCAACAACATAGTCAAAAACGGGCTTAGGAATAGTATCAACCTTTTTCTCAAGTTCATTTTTGAGTTCGTCTAACCCTGCACCTGTTACGGCAGAAATAGGGTAAATGTTTTCAATACCTGCGTTTTTAAATTCACCAACAAGATCTTTTAACCTTTCAGGCTCAATGGCATCAATCTTATTTATTGCGGTAATCTGAAACAATTCGCCAAGCCTTTGGGAATATTTTTTCAGTTCGTTATTGATAATTTTGTAGTTTTCAAGCGGATTTCCCAATGTTCCGTCAACGATATGCAAAAGAAAACGGCATCTTTCAACATGGCGCAAAAAGTCGTGACCTAACCCCACACCCTCTGATGCACCCTCGATAAGCCCGGGGATATCAGCGATTACATAAGCATCGTGGTCGTATTTTTTTACTACCCCAAGATTCGGGATAATAGTTGTAAACGGATAATCTGCAATTTTGGGTTTTGCTGATGATACTCTGCTGATAAAGGTTGATTTTCCTGCATTTGGCATCCCTAAAAGTCCGACATCTGCTATAAGTTTTAGTTCAAGTTGGAGATTACGTTCTATCCCCGGTTCTCCCGGTTCACAATACTGAGGTGCTCTGTTTTGCGGGGTGCAAAAATGAATATTACCTCTGCCTCCGCGACCGCCTTTTGCAACAAGTGCCTGTTTGCCGTGTTCATCCAAATCTGCAATAACATTATCGGTTTTCAAGTCTTTTACAACCGTTCCAACTGGAACTTTTATATACAAATCTTTTGCGCTCTTGCCGTGCATACTTTTTTTGAACCCGTTTTCGCCCGCTTCTGCCTTAAAAACAGTTTTGTAGGTAAAATCCATAAGAGTAGATAAATTTTCATCTGCGACAAGATAAATGCTTCCGCCGTTTCCGCCGTCACCGCCTGCGGGCCCGCCTTTATCAACGTATTTTTCACGACGCCAGGCGACAACACCGTTACCGCCCTTTCCCGAAACTATTCTTATTTTTACTTTATCCATAAACTGCATAGCAAATACACTTTACTATGAACAAAAGATGCTTTCAATATGAGATCTACTTGATCACCCTAAAAAACTCATTAGAAATTAACTGTGAATATTTTTCGCCCTGATTAATTGAAACCAGAATTTTGTCATTTCCTTTGTCATCTTCTGCAACGGAAATTATTCCGGAAATTTCGCCTATTGGGAGTTTTTTTATTTTGGCTGTAAATTTTACATAAGGTATTTCTTGTCCGTAGGAAGTCATCATACCTTTTTCTGTTATTCGAAAATCTTCTATTGCGGCTGATTGGTATTTTACTTTGGAAATAGCTTTTTTAATTCTTTCTTCTGCATCGTTTGCTTTGATGTCTGTCGGAGTAAGAATTCTTTTTTTTGCAGTATCTACAACGACCATTTTTTGTCCGGATGCCTTATGCTCTGCAACAACAGCATTGTAGCCCATAATCCCTGCCGCTTTTTCTATCTCAAATTCTTTGTCTATTTTTGAAAAATCACCGACTTTTTGCGCACGTTCAAGGATTACATCGTGTGTCGGGTGTAAAAAATTATTAATTGAATCTTTTATCCAGTTTTGCCCGCCGAAGGCTATAAAGCCGACAGCAACAACAGTCAGGAATATTGATCTTGTCACGTTTTTTAAACAACCCATGTTGAAATCCTCTTGTTTTTATATCAATATTATATTATGAGCAAAGGGGAAATCAATCATGTTAATAGTTGGGATGTGAACATAGAAGACACTACCCCTGCTATGCAGCAGTATCTCAAAATAAAAAAAGAACACCCCGGTATTCTGCTTTGGTACCGTATGGGGGATTTTTTTGAAACTTTTTTTGAAGATGCTGTTATTATGGCAAAAGAACTTGAACTGACGCTTACAGGTAGAGATTCGGGTGCAAAATTGGGCAGAGTCCCGTTAGCGGGGATTCCTGTCAAAGCGGCTGATGCGTATTTGCAAAAACTTGTGCAAAAAAACTATAAAGTCGTAATCTGCGATCAACTTGAAGACCCCAAATTTGTCAAAGCAGGTCAGGTTGTGAAACGCGGGGTTACAAGAGTTTTAACCCCGGGAACGCTCACCGAAAGCAACCTTTTAAAACAAAATTCAAACAACTACATCTGCGCTATTTATAAAGACGATAAAAAAGATTTGTATGGCTTTGCTTACACGGATGTTTCAACGGGCGAATTTAAGACTACTCAGGCTCCGCTGAATCTCATTATGGCGGAACTTGCAAGAATTAACCCGTCTGAAATTGTCGCACCAAGTTTAAAGCAAGATATCAAACCGTTCCAAATCGTTGCGGATGAAGTGGTTAATCTGCCTGAAGAAATCACAAACAAATATAACTGCTCAAAAATTCCGCCGTCTGTTTTTGAGGAAAACTTTTCAACAAATAACTTAAAAACGGTATTTAAAACAACAAGTTTAGAAAGTTTCGGGTATTCAAAATATAAACTGGGTTTTCAGGCGGCAGGCGCTTTGCTTGCATATATTTGGGAAACCTCAAAAGACAATATGCCAAAATTTGACCGCATTGAATCTTATGAACTTTCTGAATTTATGGTTCTTGACGCTTCGACAAGAAAAAATCTTGAACTGACGGAAACACTCAGAGAAAAAAACAAATATGGTTCTCTGCTTTGGGCAATAGATAAAACCAAGACAAATATGGGGGCAAGGCTCTTAAAAAATTGGATTTGTCAGCCGTTAAAAAATGTCGACGATATAATGACAAGACAAAATTCCGTATCTGAACTTGTGTCAAAAAGTGATGTAAGGCTCAAATTAGGCGAACTTTTGGATAAAATTTATGATATTCAGCGTCTTGCAACAAGAATGAGCAACGCCTCTGCAAGCCCGAAAGATTTTGTCAGCCTGAAACTGTCATTATCCGTTCTGCCAGAAGTTTTTGGGGCAACAAAAGATTTGGAATACGACATGTTTTCAAAAATCAGAGGTTACGCTGATGAAATTGCCGATTATGTTCAGATGATTGAAAACACAATCGTTGATAACCCGCCGATGCTTTTAAAAGAGGGCGGAATAATCAAACCCGAAGTTAGTGGAGAACTTGATTATTTCAGAGACTTATTAACGGGTGGTGAGGAATGGCTCAAAAGTTTTGAGGAAAAAGAAAAAGAACGTACCGAAATCAAAAACCTCAAAATCGGGTATAATAAAGTGTTTGGTTACTTTATTGAGGTTACAAATTCAAACCTTAATATGATTCCAGATGATTACATCAGAAAACAAACATTAGTCAATGCCGAAAGATTTATCACAGAAGAACTCAAAAAACACGAAGACGACGTTTTGAGTGCCAAATTCAAGTCAACCGAACTTGAGTACAAATTATTCACAGATTTTAGGGAATATTCAAAAGAATACGTCACAAAAATTCGTGAAATCGCAGACTGCATAGCCTCGTCAGATGTTCTTGTTTCGCTTGCAACGGTTGCGGTTGAAAACAATTACTGTTGTCCTGTCATTGACGACTCAAACGATTTTCTTGTTAAAAACGGCAGGCACGCCGTTTTAGAAAATATTTTACCCCTGGGAGAATACGTTGCAAATGATTTGGAAATTAAATCTAATGTTACATCGGGTGATGAAACGCAATTTATGATTTTGACAGGCCCTAATATGGCGGGAAAATCTACCTACATGCGCCAGAATGCTTTAATTGCAATACTTGCTCAAATCGGTTCGTGGGTTCCTGCTGACAGTGCCAAAATCGGAATTGTCGATAAGGTGTTTACAAGAGTTGGTGCAAGCGATGATTTGACTCTTGGCCAGTCAACATTTATGGTTGAAATGATTGAAACTTCATTTATTCTGAACTCTGCGACAGAAAAAAGTTTTATTTTATTAGATGAAATCGGCAGAGGGACAAGCACATACGATGGAGTTGCAATAGCATGGTCGGTTGCCGAATTTATTGCAACAAAAATCAAAGCAAGATGTATTTTTGCGACCCATTATCACGAACTTAATGTGATGACACAAAAATATCCTCAGATTAAAAATTATAGAATAACCATTTCCGAAAATAACGGGGAAATCGAATTTTTGCGAAAAGTTGTATCAGGCGGGGCAAGCAGAAGTTACGGAATTCAGGTTGCAAAAATGGCAGGGTTGCCCAAAGAAGTTATCAGCCGTTCGCAGGAACTTATGACAAAAATGCAGAAAGATTTTTCCAAAAACCTTGCATCAGGAAAGAAAATGGTACATAATGAAGACGGAGTTCCGCAGTTATCTCTGTTTGGAATGTAAAGAATTGTTGCGAAAAGGTCAAAAATTTTGGTTTATATGTTTTAAAAAAAACATCAAGGAGTGTGTGTATGAACGTAGCATTTAATCCAAGTGTAAATTTTAAGTCAGATACTAATTTGATTTCGGAAACGGCAAGAAAAGTTTTGCTTGAAAAAAATCAGGCAGAAGCTGAAAAATCCAAAAACAGCTTTCAATTGAATGAACTTCATGCCGGAGATACTTTGCAAGAATCAAATGTTGCTAAACCTGCAGAAGACAAATTCGAAAAAGAATTAAATGATGCTGAATTGAATGAAAAAGCAAATATTTTTGCTGAAAGATTAAAAAGCCGCAAATGGAAAAAAGAATATTTACCAGAAAATGACATAATTATAATCCGTCAGAAACGCGCAGAAGGCGGAATTGAATATATGATGAAAAATGACGGTACGGTTATGGAAACTGGTTTGAGAGATAAAGCCATAGTTATAATTGAACCAAACCGTCAAAGTGCAAAAACTTTTGCAAAATATAAAAAGAAACTCGACCCGAACGCTCCGAAAACTTCTTTGTGGATGAAAGGTAAAGAAGCCGTGGCAAATGTATGGAAGTTCTTTACCGTAGCGGGAACAATGGGTGTTGCAACAGCCAAAGGTTTATGGCAGGGCTTTTTGACAGGTGCCGGAGTTCTTGCGGTTGCAGCTGTAGCACGCGGAACAGTTAAAGCTGTTAAAAACGAAGCCAAATTCGCTGATATTATTGTATCTCCGCTAAAAGCCGCAGGTACACCCGGAAAGCTGCTTGCACTTGCAGCAGGTTCGTTGGTTCTTACAGGACATCTTATTGCGGGCAGACTTGAGGCTAACCAAAAATCAGCGGAAATTGAGCATAAAATCGATGTTCCGCATGTTGATTAAATCAATTATAAAATAAAATTGTATAAAAAATGTGAATATTTTGATATTCACATTTTTTATGCAAAAAAAAGAGCCTAATAATTAGACCCTTTGGAATGTAAACTTGGTTTCATTCCTCGTAATAGTGAAGTGTGAAGTGTGTGCTTAAAGTTCGGTTTTTAAGTCCTCTATTTAAGCATCCTCGTGTTTACATGTATATAAAGTATTTTTTTTATCGAAAATTGCCATATTTTGTATATACTCATTAATAATTCTTAACATGACGAAACAACTATATTTTGCTACTATAATGTAATCAATAAGATTATTGATTTCAGGAGTGTATATGAATATTTTAATTTCTAATGATGACGGAATTGCCGCAAACGGTATAAGAGTTTTGACAGAAGAACTTTCAAAAAAACATAATGTGTATGTTGTTGCACCCGACAGGGAACGTTCTGCGGCGGGGCATTCTCTGACTTTGCATACCCCTTTGCGTGTAGAAGAGCTTGAAAACAATAATATAGGCGCCCAAAAAGCATGGGTTACGACGGGAACTCCGGGGGACTGTGTAAAAATTGCCATAAATGCAATTTTATCTAAAGAGGAACAGCCGGATTTCGTAATTTCAGGAATTAACCATGGGCCGAATTTGGGTGCTGATATTTTGTACTCCGGAACGGTAAGTTGTGCTATGGAGGGTGCTATGCTTGGCGTTCCGTCTATTGCTGTATCGCTTGCATCTATGCAGATGGAATATGCTGATTTTAAATATACCGCATCATTTGTATCTTCGTTGTTGGATAAATTGCGTGAGTTCAAATTCCCGCCCAAAAGTATTCTAAATGTGAATGTTCCTCTTTTACACAAAGAGGATATTGCGGGAATAGCAATAACTGAACTTGGTCGAAAAATGTTTACCGATGACTATGAAAAACGTATTGACCCCAGAGGCAAAGTTTATTACTGGCTTGCAGGCGAACTTATTAAAGAACCGTCTGATGCGAATACTGATATAGCAGCAGTAATGAATAACAAGATTTCAATAACCCCTGTAACTTACGATATGACAAGAACTGAAACAATGACAGATTTAAATAAAGTTCTTTGTTCTGAAAGATTTTGCAACTGGTATTAAACTTCAACAAACAATCTTCTGCCGACAATGTTTTGTTTGCCATTGTAGTAACCTGCAAAATAACCGCCTTTAACCGGCCTGTTTTGTGCATAGTACTGATTAGAAAAATTTCTGCTGTTATAGCTTACAAATGGATTATTACCATACGGATTAGAAGATTCTCTTACAACCGGAGTTGATACAATTTGAGGAGCCTGAAATACATTTGATAATAAATTTACTAAACCTGCCATACTACTTAACTGCCTTTCTAATCGTATTTTAATAATGAAAATAACTTTGTCATTATTATATCACTAAAATATCTGAATATTTAATATAACTTAACAAAAATCGTATATTTTATGTAGTAGTTATTTGAAAGATAATATTTAGTTATAATGTTATTTGTCATTGCGAGCGAAAGCGAAGCAATCCAGCCATTTAATAGTTTTAAAATAATTGTAAAAAATATGCTTTTTTAATTGTTTAAAATTCAAAATTATGATAAATTAAAGAACAAAGGAGTTGTTGTATGAGAACATTTGAAAAAGCGTGTACCGATTTAGCATACAAAAAAGAAGAACTGGAATTAAAAAAAGCCAGACTATTCCCAAGTAATTATTTGAAAATTACTGATGAAGTTAATACAACAAGTATTGTTTTATCTAGTCTTTGCGCAATTAAAGAATTTAGAGAAACCTTTTTTAAGAAAATAGGTATAAACACTATTACTAATAAAACTGCTAAATTGCATGCTTATGCAGAAATATGCCCTTCAAAACAACAAGACCGCCCAGATGGTTTAATATTTTTAACTACAGGTTCTGCGCAAAATGTGGATTACAGTTTTTTCTTTGAAGTTAAGACTAAAGGTAAACTACAAAAAGAACAGGTAGAAAAATATTTGCAGAAAGCTAAAGATTGCAAAATTGATTATCTAATAACTATTTCAAATGAATTTGTTACAACTCCTAATATGACTCCAATTAAGGATTTAAAACCACGAAAAAACTTATTCCATTTTTCTTGGAAACATATTGCTACAATATTACAAAATGTTATTGATGACGGTATTGCTGATGAGGATCAAGTTTTTATAGCAAATGAACTCTTGGCATATTTAGATAATCACCCTGACATCAAACATTTTAGCCAAATGCATGAAACTTGGAAAGATGATGTTAAAGAAATTGCAGTTACTCCAATAAATAAATTTACGCCGAAGAAAAAATTCGACACAATATTAGAACCGGTTTGTCATTCTTGGATACAGTTAGTAAAAGACATGAGTTTAAAATTGCAAAAGAAATATAATAAGTCTATTCGCATAATGTTAGACGATAATAATGCCAATAACCTTTTAAAAAGAATTGATAGTTATCGTAAATCTATTGAAGCAGAAAAAATACTTAAAACAGAGATTGGAGTTAACCAATTAAGTTCCAAATTCTTTAAGCCCAGAGACAAATTTTTTACTATAAGTTTAAATTTTAATAATAGAGAATTTTGTAATTCAATAAATATGCCTGCTTTCTCAGCTAAAAGTAATAAATCTCAAATTACTGAAATAATAAAATTGCTAGATAAAATTCAAATTGGAGAAGAGGATAAAATTTGTATTGAACCAATTATTAAGGGGAATAAGTCACTTGGTTGTGTCACTTTTAAAGAATTGAAAGAAAGAAAAGATTTTGATTCAAAACCATATGAACTTTATGACCAAAACCTTTTTACAAAAAATGATATTAAGAATTTTGTAATATCTATGAAATATGATATTGATTCAAATAGTTTTTATAGTCCAACAAAGATTATTGAAAAAATTGATAATATTGCAATTGCGTTCTTTAAAAATATCATCAATCCTTTGTGTAAATAGTATAATAATGTAATAATAGATTACAGTTCAAGAAGTCATTTTATATCATAATTATGAACAAAGAAAAGCAATATTATGTTTATATTTTATTTAGCAAAAAGAATGGCACTCTCTATGTTGGTGTAACTTCAGACCTTGTTAAAAGGGTTTGGCAACATAAAAATAAATTGGTAAAAGGATTTACTCAAAAATATAATGTTGATAGATTAGGTTATTATGAAGTATCTAATGATATTAATTCTGCAATAGCAAGAGAAAAACAACTAAAAGGCGGTAGCCGACAAGCAAAACTCGATTTAATAGAAATAAACAATCCAAATTGGAATGATTTGTATTATGAAATAATTTAAAACGGCTGGATTGCTTCGCTCTGTCGGGCTCGCAATGACATGTACGGTTTGTCATCTTATTTTTATTGTATAATCAAGCTATGGTTAATGAAAAGATGAAAGTTTTAATAGTCGGTGGTGGTGCGGTTTCATCAGCCTTTGCCAAGAAGTTGTATCAATATGACTATGTAGAAAAAATATTTTCTACGTCTCAAAATCCTTATAGTGAGTATATCGACATAAGAGATGATGATTTGACCGGACTTTTGATGTTTGCGCTTGAAAACAAAATCGATTTAACTGTTCCAATCAGTGAAAAATCACTTGGTGCAGATATTGTTTCATTTTTTCAATCCAACGGGCAAAATATTTTTGGGCCGTCCAAAAACAGTTGTGCTTTTATTTTAAATAAAATTTTATGCAAAAAATTTTTGTATAAAATTCACGCATCAACTCCGAAATTTGCTATGTATAACAAGGTTTCGGCTATTGCAGATTATCTTAAAAATTCCAATTACCCTGTTTTAATCAGGACTGCGCAAAACTTCGTACTTGATGATGAAAAAATGGTTTGTCCGACCTTAAAATCCGCACTAGATTTTGTTGATAAATTATTTTTGAAAGGCGAAACGGATGTGCTGATTGAAGATTATGTTTTTGGACATAATTTTACGGCTTATTTTGTTACCGACGGATACAGTGCAGTTCCATTAAATATTGTCGGGAGTTGCAAATTTTTAGAAGATAACGGAGGATTATACACAGATGGTGCGGGTTGCTATTGTCCCGATTACAAAGTTGGCTCTGTTGTTTTATCAAGAGTTGAAAATATCGTATCAAATATTTTGAAGAATCTTGATTTAGGGGGGCATTCATATACCGGAATTATTGGGATAGAATGTGTTTTAAAAGACGAGGATAATTTTGTTGTTACCGATGTAAAGCCGTTTTTGCAAAATCACGATGCAAGAGCAGTTTTGAACCTGTGTGAAGATAATTTGATAAAGATTTTCACCTCTTGCGTAAACGGATTTTTCTCTGATGAATACGAACAAATTAAGACAAACAATTATTCTTCAGTTTCATTAAGTTTATATTCCGAACTAGAAAACTCAGAGATTCCTTTGCAGAGTGATATTGACGATATTGATTTTATAAATATCAAAAATAATAATGAAAAATATTTTTCAAATATCGGGATGAATTTTACTCTTACAAAAACGTCTTCGACGCTTTCAAGAGCGAAAAAGTATCTGTGTGAAGAACTTGATGGTATTAAATTTAACGGTATGAAATTTTCAAAAGATATTTGTGCTAAAATAGAGCAGTAGGAAAAAGGAGAATTTGTATGTTGGAATTTTTTAAAAGACAATTAAGTGAATTTAAAGCTTTTGCAGTCAGAGGTAATGTTATTGACATGGCTGTCGGTATCATTATAGGTGCTGCATTTGGTAAAATCGTTGATTCAATGGTTAATGATGTTATCATGCCGCCTTTAGGATGGTTGATGGGTAAGGTTGATTTCACAAACCTTTATTTGACAATGCCAACAACTTTGGACGAACTTGGTAACACGCCCAAATATGCTTCACTTGAAGCAGCAAAGGCAGCAGGTGCAGTTACAATTAATTATGGTGTATTTATTAATACGTTAATCAGTTTCATTTTGGTAGCGTTTGCTGTATTTTTACTTATCAAAGGTGTTAATAAATTGCAAGCTGCTGCTAAAAAGGAAGAAGTGACGGAATCTGCAGCTACTCAAAAGGCTTGTCCGCATTGCTTTAGCCAGATTGATATTCGTGCAACAAGATGCCCGCACTGCACATCTGAAATTCCTGCAGAACCTCAGGCGTAAAATAATTTTTCTAATAAAAAGCCCTCTCCTGCAAGGAGAGGGCTTTTGTAATTAATTCCCGATGAAATGGGATACTATTGCCATCAATATTGTTGCAATTATCCCGAACATCAGCGGGAATATAACATCATCACCGTTTGAGGTGCGTATTTCTTTTTTCTTTTTATCATTTTTACTCATTATTTTCTCCCTTTAAAAATCAAAACTCAATTCCTCCTCTTTTAATTCAGAGGAGGTTTGTCTGTGTTAATTATTTTCTTTTGATTTACGGGGCGCGGGTATGAACCTCATTTTTTAAAACGGAAGATATATTATGAAATTCTGAAAAAATATATTTTTTTGTTACTTTTTGATTTTTAAAATTTTGGTTAAATTCATAATTTGAAAACCCGATAAATAAACCGCCAAAGTTCCTGTTATCTTTGCAGGAAAACATTTCTTCGGTCTTTGAGCCAAGACTCAAAACCGCATTTTCGTAATTTTTAAAATCTACGCTTATTTTTTTTTGCGGTAATGTTTGAGTTTGTATATATTCGGTGTGCTTGTTAAAATTTTGTGCCGAATAATATATCCCCGTCGCGCTTGCAAACAGAAGAAAAGGCTGTACTATTAGCAAAAATGTTATAAATAATCTGCACATATAAAGATTATAACATAACAAACTTACAAGCCGACGATTTCTTCAAGATATTGTTTTACAAGTTCAACACGTTTTTTAGGATTTTTTGTTTTTTGTACTAAATTATCAATTTCTTTTGTTATGTCCCACAGTTCATTCTCTGATTTTTTAAACCCCAGGAGTTTGTTGAAAGTTGTTCCCCAAGGCGGTAAATCTGTTTTGGACTGACACATAGGTACATTGTGTCTTGCTCCCGCAAGAATGAGTTTTTTTGTCATCTCTTTTCTAAACGGAATTAAGTTTTTATCAAATAATGCATCTCGGTCTAAATCCATTTTGTTTATGAATACTTCAAACATATCGGTAACACAATTTTTTGTTATAACCATATCTTCATTTATTTCATCAAGTATTCGCAGTGTTTTACCCGAAAGTACAAAATTATTCGGATTTAAGAAATCAAAGAAATACGATTTTCTTTTTGTACACATTTTGTTTAATTGGGCAAAATCTTTTGCGATTCCGTCAAAACTCCTTTGTGGAAGTCTTGAGAATTTTGGCAGGTAAGTATCATTATAATATTTCAGCCCTTCATCCTTTGTGTGAGTTCGCGAGAATTTATCTGGAATCCCAACTGGAATTGATATCCCTTTTGAATATACATTTTTCAAAATGCTCATGTCTTCCCCAACTGTGTTGGTGATCTTTGCAATAGCTTCACCAAAATAGTGTTTCAAATGTCCGAATTTTCTTTTCTTTACAAGTTCTATGCTGCCAAATTCGGGTTCTAAATATTCGTTTCCTCTTTTTAAAACATAGCAGTCGTCAATTTTGTAAACACTTCCGTAAAATCCCTCACCGATTTTTGAATCAAGACAAATCTTTTTATCATACATTTTTGCAAAATCATTCAAAAGCCTGTCTGCACTCTTACGGGTGTTTTTGGGGGCTGAGAGTGCCTTTTCAAGTTTTTTGCTAAAAGCCGATTTATAACCTGTAAATGCCGGATTATATGAACTGCGTATTTCCATGTTGATATTAAACCAGCTAAAAAAAATTTTTGCTTTTTATTGCCTGATTGCGTTATGGACTTACTGCTTTCATTAATATATAATTTTCTTAAATTAAACCCTCACCCGCATTTGTATGCCTCATACTTCGGCTACAACTGCTCCCTCTCCCAAAGGTAGAGGGCATGGCGAGGCGAAAAAGAGGGATGTAAAATGAAAAAAACTATACTTATAACTGTGATTTTGTTATGTGCAGGCATGGCTTGGGGTGCAGGTGCTAATGTTTATAAACTTGATAATGGGCAAACGGTTGTGATTCAGGAGGTAAAAAATAATCCTATTGTAACAATTGACACTTGGATAAAAACCGGTTCGGTCGATGAAGATGATTCAAATAACGGGGTCGCTCATTTCCTTGAACATCTGTTTTTTAAAGGTACAAAAAATCACGCTCCGGGCGAATTTGATAAAATTCTTGAAACAAAGGGAGCTATTACAAATGCTGCTACAAGTAAAGATTTTACCCACTATTACATTACGATTCCGTCAAAAGATTTTGATTTGGCTATGGAACTTCATGCAGATATGCTCTTAAATCCTATGATTCCCCGCAACGAAATGGAAAAAGAACGAAAAGTTGTATTAGAAGAAATAAATAAAGATTCAAATTCTCCGCAGAAAAAATTGTACGAAAATATTGATAAAATGCTTTATACATCTCACCCGTACAAAAGGCGAGTCATAGGTAAAAGTGACGTTATTGAAACAATTACGAGAGATAATGTTCTGGATTTTTATAATTCGCACTATTCCCCGTCAAATATGGTTACTCTTGTTGTTGGGGATATTGATTCAAATTATGCGCTGAATAAAATTAAAGAGGTCTTTGGGGCAAATGACAAAAAAAACGAAAAGACTGTTTATCCCAAAGAACAGCAGTTAACAGAACAGAAAAAACAGGTTGAATATATTGATACGCAATCAGGTTACATGCTGATAGGTTTTCGCGGGACATCCATAACCGACAAAGATTCTTATGCTATGGATGTTTTGTCAACGATTCTAGGTGAAGGGCGTTCGTCTGTATTAAATCAGGTTTTGAAGGAGAAAAAACGCCTTGCATTTTCTGTTGGGGCAAGTAATATGACTTATCGTGATGACGGTATTTTTTATATAAGTGCAAATTTTGAGCCTGACAAGTGTAAATCTGTCCAAGATACAATTTTTAATGAAATAAAAAAGATTCAGGAAAAAGGTGTGACCGATGAACAGTTGAGTCTTGCCAAAAACATTATTGAAAGAACAACTTATTATTCAAGGGAATCAGTTTCTAATATTTCAAATGAAATAGGTTATACAATGGCATTAACAGGAGATATAAAATTTTATGATAACTATCTTCAGAATATAAAAAATGTTTCATCAGATGATGTGAGACGAGTTGCCAATAAATATCTCGGAGTCAATAAAAGTGCTATTTCAATTCTTCTTCCCGAAGATAAAAAAGATATTCCGATTGCAAATAAAAAATCTGACAAAAAATACACAGCAGACCTTATCAGTGAAAATTCCCAAACTCAGAAATATGAGCTTTCAAATGCATCAACGCTTTTGTATACAAAAAATGATTTTAATGACATTATTGCAATAAGCATAAACATAAAAGGCGGACAGTTACTTGAAAATAAGGCAGGAGTTGCACTTGTAACGGGTAATGCACTAATTAAAGGCACAAAAAATTATTCTCCTCTTGAAATTTCTCAAATTCTTGAAGATAACGGGATAAAAATTGTACCTTCAGTTAGTGCCGACAGTTTTATAATTTCTGTTTTGACGACAAAAGATCAGTATGAAAAAACTATTGAAATGCTTGATGAAATTATCAACAATCCCGTTTTTGACGAGGTTGAAATCGAAAAAATTAAATCTAATAATCTTAATCAAATTAAGGCTAATAAAGATATTCCGCTAAAGGTTGCGCTTGAAAAATATCGAGAATTAATTTTTCAAAACAGTCCTTATACAATTTCATCAAATGTTCTTGAAAGGAACTTGCCTAATGTAACAAGAGAAGATGTTATTTCTTATTATAACAAAATTTTTGAGCCTCAAAATATTATAATTTCCGTTAATGGGAATGTCCCCAAAGATAGAATTATTAAGGATTTTGGGGGTATATTGGGTAAAGCTCGTACTGACAAAAGATTTGATTATTCAAACTATGATAAGTTGATATCGAAGCCGACCTCGCCCAGAATAGCAACACAAAAAATGGATTCGACAGAAACCGCATGGATAATGTTGGGGTGGCAGACAGGCGGAATTGATAATGAAAAAGATTATGTAGTTTTGCAGGTTATGGATTCTATTTTGGGTGGAGGTATGAGTTCTAGAATGTTTAAAGATCTCAGAGAAAAAGAAGGACTCGCTTATCAACTTGGCTCAGGACTCTCAGAACACGTTTTGCGGGGAAGTTTTGTCCTTTACATCGGAACCAACCCTGCGACTTTAGAAAAAGCTAAAGCAGGGTTGTTTGAAGAAATAAAAAGACTTAAAACGGAATACGTCGGAGATAAAGAGCTAAAAGATGCTAAAGAAAAACTTATAGGTAACTATGTTATCGGGCTTGAAACAAACCTTGAAAAAGCATCTGCCATCGGTAAATATGAAACTTTTGGTTTAGGCTATGAATTTAAAGACAAATATATTGAACTTATAAACAGCGTAACTGATACTGACATAATAGAAGTTGCCAACAAATATTTTAATGACAATTATATTTTGTCTGTTGTAACAAAATAAGCGTAATTATTTCTGATTATTTTGTTTGCCTATATCTTTAGCTTTAACGGTAATTTCTGCCGGCTTACAGATAAAAGGGTTATTTTGGTATTTTGCCCAAATGACATATGCTCGGTTGCCTTTAATTTCTGTTGAGCCCTCTTTTACATATTCTATGTCGCCAGTTTTGGGATTAGTTTTTTCAACATAAACGTCTAAAGTATATTTTTCTGCTTTTTTTGAACGATCTTTCATTGCCTCGTATAAATCGTCTAATTGAACATCAGTAAACCCGCAGTCAAGCTTATATGCTCCTAGTGCGGAGGTTATGGTTTCGGTATATTTACAAAAACCGTTTTTCCAGCCGTGAATTTTTCGTGTGGTTTTGAATGTTGTGTCCTCATATTGTGAAGTCACTGTTTCTTCGTAAGAGTCACAATCTTTTATGTGCCTGATAAATTTCCTTGAAAATTTTGTGTATTCTGATGCCAGAACTGCACTTCCTGCTATAAGTAATGCCAATGTAAGTGAAAATAATTTCTTCATTTATCCCTCTTTCATTTTTATAACAAGATTATACCAAATCCTTATTATCTTGGCAAAATTTTAAAATCTCATCAATTTGTATGATTTCAAAAGAAAATAAAATGATAACATAACAGTATACTCCTTAGAGACTAAGATACACATATCCCTAATCAACAGCAATGCACCTCATGTACATTGCTTTTTTTTGTCTAAATTCCAATCGTTTGTACCATTTTGTTTAATACAGATTGAAATTTTTGGCTTAAAGTTGTATAATGGCAAAGTTATACCACATTTTGTTATTAGAGAGGATTTATATATGAAACTCCATATGCAGATTTTGATTGCCTTAGGTCTCGGAATTAAGAGAAATTGGCACATATTTTTCGGTATTATTGCCGGTATATTTGTCGGGATATTTCTTTATTCACATTCAGGTAGTGTGAGTTCATCAATATTGAATTTTCTCACTTTCATCGGGCAAATGTTTATCAGGCTGATTCAGATGGTTGTTATTCCTCTTGTTGTTTCGGCGATTATTATTGGTATAACAAGTGTCGGGGATAATAAACAACTCGGAAAATTTGGAACAAAGATGATAATTTATTACGGTATTTTGACTACAATTGCCGTATCAATAGGCAGTGCATTGGCATTGATTTTCAAACCCGGAGTTGGGGCTAAACATTATATTGCCGCAAACATAGCGGCTGATGTTCAAGCACATGTCGCAACGGCAATGCAGCAGCAGCAAGGCAAAATTCTTGATATGTTTCTCGGGTTTATACCAAGCAATCCGATGCAGGCATTTGCTGACGGTAATATGGTTTCTATAATTTTGTTTGTGGTGCTTTTTGCTCTTGCGCTTGCCAAAGTCGGAGATGTAAACAGACCTATTGTGTCATTTTTTGAATCGGTTTTTGCGGCAACAATGAAAGTGACAGACTGGATTATGTTGTTTGCGGCTCCCGGTGTATTTGCTCTTACTGCAAGTGCTATTGCAAGTTTTGGTATAAATATCTTTGGCCCGATTTCAAAATATCTGTTAATTTTGCTTGTCGGTTTTGCTATTCAGATGTTTATGGTTTATCCGATATTTTTAAGATGTTTTTCAAAGGTTTCAGCTCCGATGCTGTTTTCAGCTATCGCTGAAGCAACAATGGTTGCTTTCGGTACGGCAAGTTCTTCTGCAACTTTACCTTTGACTATTGCATGCTGTGAAAAAAGAGGTATTTCTCATAAAATTTCAAGTTTTGTATTACCGCTCGGTGCAACGCTTAACTTCGACGGAACGGCTCTTTTACAAGTTGTTGCGGTTATATTCTTGACACAGGCATACGGAATACATTTAACTCCGTTTATGGTAATTTCTATTGCACTTCTTGCGATAGTTGCATCAAGTACATGCGCAGGAATCCCAGGAGGTGGTCTTATTACTATTGCGCTTATCCTTAACGGACTTGGTTTAACTCCTGAGCAGTTGGTTGCAGGTTTTGCGTTCCTGTTTACTATAGAAAGACTTACGGATATGCTCAGAACTACACTCAATGTTGTTTCTGATGCGGTTGTTGCCGCTACTATTGCAGATAACGAAAATGAAATCAATTATGACTTGCTAAATAATCCGCAGGCTTATGAAGAAATTGCATAAGATATGAAAAATTTAGTTATAAAAAAATGGATTGAGCCATACATTCTGCTTGAAACCGTAAAAGATTACTGTGATATGACAGACCTTACTTTTGACGGGATAAATAAACTTTCGCAGAAAGAAAAAATGTTTTCTGCACTTGAAAGTAATGAAAAAAGTTTTGCGCTTTACATGAAAAATGTCAATAAATTTTATGTATTTACCCCTGTCAGTGATTTTGATTTGCTCTCAAAACTTGTTGAAGTTTTCTCCTTAGAAGATGAAGATTTACAAATCTGTGAAAACACTGAAGAAGCCCTGTCATTGATAGACATGGGCAAAGCCGAAGCATCGTTTCTTAACATTAATTAAAACAAAAGGCAATTTTTAATTCCAAAAATACTTTATATAAACATAGGGGAAAACAGAAAGTAAAAGGGGATTATTAATTGTTTGGTATTTTTGCACCGATAACTTATAATACGGACTTACGTTCGTTATTTGGGGGTTATTATTCTTCGTTTTATACGGGGTATTCACCTTTTGCTTTGCCGTTTCAAAGAGTTATACCGTATTATGGGGGAATGAATATGACTTATCAGTATATTAATAATTATCAATTCAGTAATTATCCGAGTATGTTTGCAATGAATTATGCATCGCCTGTGTATTCCAGTGGCGGATATTCAACAGGGGTATCATCATCTGTGCCTGTCGTATCATCTTCTTCGCATAAGGCAGTGACTAATTCTGTCAAAACATCTTCGGCAAGTTCATCACAAGTTCATAAAAGGTCAGATTATTCTTCGTCAGACAATAATACTTTGGCTCAGGAATTTATAAAAGTTGCTCGTAAGTATTCAAATTGTGCAGAATATGATAATTCTCATTTGAAATTCTGCATTAATCCGACTTGCAGATATGAAGACCCAAGAAGCGAGGAGTGGTGTACGGATTTTGTCACTTATGTTGTAAAAGAGGCATATAGGAATAAAGGCAAAACTCCACCTGTCGGTTTTGGTGACCATGATGTAAAAACCATGAAAAAATGGGCAATAGATAACGGGTATTTTATAAGAACCTCTAATAAATCGCGAAAAGGAAAATTTATTGTTCAGAATATTAAACCCGGAGATATAATGGTTATTAATGAAAACAAATATTCTCATATAGGTTTTGTTACAAGAATTGATTCAAACGGTGTAATCCATACTATTGAAGGCAATCGCGATGATAGGGTTAAAGAATATTCATATAGCCCGAATTATCCGAATTTGAGCGGATTTATAAGATTAACTTTTTAACAAGGCGTTCAAGTTCATCGGGGGTTGAATTGTTATAGATGACAATGTCTGAATATTTGACTTTGCCGTCCTGATTTTGCTGTGATTTCATACGATTTTTTGCGTGTTCTCTGTCGTAGCCGTCTCTTTGCATGAGCCGTTCAAGTCTGATTTTATCATCGCAGTATATGAAAACAATTTTGTCAAACATATCTTCCATTTTCGTTTCAAATAAAAGCGGAACGGCGACAAAAACGCGCTCTTTATCCTGATTTTGCTCAAAAAATTCGTTTATTTTTTGTTTAATATGCGGATGCAAAATATTTTCTAATATTTTTTTCATATTTTTGTCCGCAAATACGATTTTGCCTAACTTTTCTCTTGAAATTTTACCGTCAGATAAAATATCATAATTTTTAAATGCATCAATGACTTCCTGATTATTTTCCAAGAGTGCGTGAGAAATTCTGTCGGCATCGGTGACTATTTCCCCTGCCTTTTTTAAAATTTCTTCAACGGCAGATTTGCCGCTTGCGATGTTTCCCGTTATGGCGTATTTTATCATTTTTGGTTTGCTATCCTGTTTAAAAAGTTTCTTAATTCTTTAATCTGTTGCGGTTTTATGGGTTTAAATTCGCCCCGTTTTAGCCCGTCAAGATTAAGCGTTGCGTGCTGAATTCTTTTCAATGAAACAACTTCAAATCCCAAATGTTCAAACATTTTACGGATTTGGCGGTTCATTCCCTGATATAAAAGAATTTCCATTGTTGTATGGGAATTGTCGATCTCAAGTACGCTGACTTGTGCATAGGCAGTTTTACCCTGTTCAATTTCAATTCCTTTATACATTGTATCAATATCATTTTGTGTGATTTTACCGTTAATTGAAACTCTGTATAATTTTGGCACTTTTGCACTCGGGTGAGTGAGTTCGTTAATCAAATCACCGTCATTAGTCAAAATTAAAAGTCCTGTTGACTCTCTGTCTAATCTGCCAACAGGTTTTAGGTTATGCAGATTTCCCGGCAAAAGGTCATAAATTGTCTTGCGTCCTTTTTCATCGTCTGATGTTGTGATATACCCCGCAGGCTTATAAAAACGGTAGTATTGATGCTTGACAGGATGTATAAGTTGTTTGTTTACAAACACTTTGTCTTTTGGCTCAACGCTGTAGCCAAGTTCGGTCACGGTTTTGCCGTTTACCATAACAACACCCGATTCAATAAGTTCATCAGCCTTTCTGCGTGAACAAAGACCTGACGATGCAATGTATTTATTTAAACGAGTTCCGGACATTTTACTTCCTTTTCAAATATTGAATTTAGCGGTTCGGGGATTCTGCGGTAAAGTTTGCCGTCAGAATGTACCGCAACGATTACAACCTCTGCCGTTATAAATATTTGATTAGTTTCTTTCGATTTAATTGTTTGTTTAAAAGTTGCAGTAAGTCCGTTATATTGAGATATTTCCGTTTCGATTACAACGATGTCTTCAAGTTTTGCACTTGCTTTGTATTTAATATTTATACTTGAAACGGGAAGCAAAATGTCCATTCCTTCAAGTTCTTTGAGGGTATAGCCTTCCTGCGCGCAGTAATCAACTCTGCCCATTTCCATCCATCTTAAATACGAGCCGTGCCATACAACACCGTAATTGTCGGTGTCTGAAAAATATACTTTTTGTTCAAATACGTGTTTCATAATGTAGAGATTGTAGCACAAAAAATTAAAAAATACTTGATAAAAAATGATGTTTGTGTAAACATTGACTTAAATACGGGTTGTGGCAAGGTAGCTCAGCTGGCTAGAGCGTTCGGCTCATACCCGAGAGGTCGAGAGTTCGAGTCTCTCCCTTGCTAAATAAAAAGAGGATAAGGCAAAAAGCCTGTCCTCTTTTTATATGTAATGAAGTCCCTAAACTCGACCTTTAGTATTCGCCTCAAGCGGTTCTTTCCAGAACCCAAATCGATTTTGCAATCAAGTTGCTCAATCTCTCTGAGCGTTCGGCTCCCTCTTGTCAAAACGATAATTAATCGTTTTGACTTCTGCAGAGTCCGAGAGGTCGAGAGTTCGAGTCTCTCCCTTGCTAAATAAAAAGAGGACAAGGCAAAAAGCCTGTCCTCTTTTTATATGTACAATGTCTTAGGGATTTTGAGATAAAGTATCCCGAGTTTGACATATTTAGTCGGAAGTTGATACTAAATTATATCCACTTACTCCTCGGAAAATTTTTATAAATTTTTTATTTGTTGTAATTTTTCTAATCCCGATACAAAATAAATAGTTTGTTCAATATTTTCAGCGTTAAGCGTTGTTTTGGTTGCTAGAAACTCCCTAAATTCCTGTTCAAAAGGTTTTTCGTCTTTTTCTATATATGTTGGATCAGAATAAATATCTGCTAAAATAAATAATTCATTATTGAATTTCAAAGCATTGCTGAGTTGTTTAATAGTTAATGCTTTGGGAAAGTTTGCCATTTTACCATTTTCAAGTTTAGTAATGAGTGCTGCACTCACATTAGACATTTTTTCAACATCTCTAAGACTTAGATTAAGTGCTTGACGTCTGCTTTTCAGTGCTATTCCGAATTTAATAAGTTGTTCTTTTTTATCCATTTTACCCTCTACCAATACTTTACAATAATTTATGATAAATGTCAACTAACGTTGACAAATATTTAAAATAATGATAATATTATATTTGTCAACATTTATTTATAAATATACATTAACCTAAGGAGAAATATAAATGGCAAATTTAAAAGATTTTTTTAACAAAGTTTCAAATAACAATAGAATATTCACTGCAGAGGATATTGGAGATATGTCAAGTAATGAGTATGAACAAAATGAAAAAGCTATTTTTCACCAATTGCAAAATTTAGGCATCCCAAGACAAAGCCAACTCAATGGCAATTCGGATGTAATTTATGTTCATTCGTATGCCAAGGCAGATGGTACGCAGGTAAAAGCACACTATCGCTCAAGAAATGGTGGAGCGGCAACCGGCTATGCAGCCAATACAAATAATTCTTATGCAAGTAATAATTCACAAATAAAAGAAATTAAACCTGCAGATTTTTCAAATTTAGAGAAGTCTAACCTGTTAGCTGATTTTAATGCAAAAACCAATGTAAATAGACCTGATGCACGAGAATTAATGAATATAGGGTTATCAGGCTTTGAAAATTTACCTGAACATTCAGAATTTAGCGTGTTTCAACCGGAAGCAGTTGAATATGTAAATAATCAGTTGAATATTAAAAATTCAAAAGGTCTGGAAATACCAAAAGGCTGGAATGGGGTAATATATGATAGAAATAGTGGCTTTAGCAAACGGTTATCAAATTCATCTGAAATGCAAGAACAAGTTATGAAATATTATGATAACAAAACAAAATCGTTTACTTCAAATCAAATATTGATAGATTTCAAACAAGATAAAAATTTGGGGTATTCAATAGGGCATGGAACTGTTTTAAATCCAAGGATAGAAAATGGAGAATTTAAAGCTATCTTATTTGATAAATATGATTTTCAGTGGTTAAGCAAGGAAAAATTGCCGAATTCAGAAACTCGAAAAATAAACAATACCGCATATTTTTTTCAAACTATTCGGAAAATTAAAAATTATTATGTTATAATACCTGTGAGATTTAAAATTGGCAATTAATATATGTATAAAATTTGTAAAAATGTAATTTGTTTATTCATAATAAATGCATTTGTGTTTATTTTAAATGTACTTGCATCATACTTAGCTACTTTCATTTGGATGCTTTGTAAATTTTTTGGAAATACCCATGAAGAAGAAATTAAAATAACTCTTATATTAGCATTTTTTTTACTAGTATGGGTTGTGAAATATTTTGTCTTACCTATATCATATAAAATATTAGAAAATTCTAAAAAATTTGAATTAGTTGCTAAATTTATCAGAAAACTAAAACAATCGTGGCTTTTAAAAATATTTGTGCTGATTATAGCATATTTAATTTCATTAATTACGGATTATATATCTATTAAAGAAGATTTTTATATTCAATTATTGAGGGTTATGCTTTCAGGTTTATTTGGCTGTTATATTGTACTCTTTATTTATTGGTTTGTAGAAGATAAAATCAAACAATTAAGAGAAAAATAGACATATTTTAACACATATATAAGAAAACACTTGATATTATTTCAATACAGAGTTAAATTGTGAATAACAATTAAATATCAGGTCGAGAGTTCCAATCTCTCAACTCATAATATTAAATACATGTCCACTTTCTCGGGTACAGTCCTACAATGTATCAGGGATTTTGAGATAAAGTATCGCGAGTTTGACATATTAGTCGGAAGTGTTTCTATAATTTTTGAATTTGTTGTAATTTTTCTAATCCCGATACAAAGTAAATAGTTTGTTCAATATTTTCTGCATTAAGTGTTGTTTTGGTTGCTAAAAATTCTCTAAATTCTTGTTCAAATGTCTTTTCGTCTTTTTCTATATATGTTGGGTCAGAAAAAATGTCAGCTAATACAAATAGTTCTTTATCAAATTTCAGTGCGTTACTAAGCTGTTTAATAGTCAATGCTTTTGGGAAGTTTGCCATCTTCCCGTTTTCAAGTTTAGTAATTAGTGCCGCACTAACATTAGACATTTTTTCAACGTCCCTAAGGCTCAAATTTAGCGAATTACGTCTATTCTTTAATGCTATTCCGAATTTTATAAGTTGTTCTTGCTTATTCATTTTAAACTCCAGTCTTACTTTACAATAATTAGTGATAAATGTCAATTACTGTTGACAAATACTAAAAATAATGATAATATTATATTATTCAACACTAGTTTAGAAATATAAAGGAAAAACTTATGCAAAAACAAATTCATGTAAATTCTTATGTAAAAAGCGACGGAACACAGGTAAAAGAGCATTTTAGAAATATTGATACGGATAATTACGGAACTCCGCCTATTGTTCCGGGAAATCCAAATTGGCCTGTGCTTGACGAGCAAGATCATAACCCTTTAGAAAAATTATTTCCCAATATTTTTAATCCTACTATGAATATGGATTCAGCTCCTGTATTACAGGGTGGTGTATCAGTCGATGTCGGAATTCCAACCGGTGGAGGCATTGGAGATGTACTTGGAAGTATTGGAGGCGTTTTGGGAACTGTTGTTGCTGTTGGTTTAGAACTTGCTCCAATTGTGTTGCAAATGTATCAGGCAATGAATAGCGGTAACAGTCAAGCTGTCGATTATCTTAAACCGCAATTTAATACAAAAATAAAACAATTGGATAATCAAGTTGCACAAATGAAAACTAATATTGATAATAATATTACAAAGCTTGTTAATACAAAAAATCAGACTGAGTATTCAAAAATATACGAACCATTGCAAAAAGATTGGCAAGTATACCAACACGCAAAAAATATTGTTAATCGTATAAAAGTTCACGCAAATAACAATGATTACAAATCAGTTGCCAATGATTTAGGGAATTTTGTGAATAATAATCAGAAACAGATTATATCGGATTTGCTTCAGCCTGATGTTAAATTGCAAAATAATATAAATAATGCAAGAACTCTAATTAATAAATATAATTTAGATGATAAATTTAAATATGCATTGATTAACAATACAAGTGGCATAAACCATAGTGCGGATTTTACTGATTATGGTAATGGAAATATAAAAATAAATAATTTCTTAAATAAAAATAGACCAAACGCAAAAGAAATGGCAAATATATTTCTGGCAAAACCACAAAACATACCGTTAAGTAAAGAATATAGTTACATTTCTAAAGGTAATGCTAACATATTAAATTATAAATACAAATTATTTGGAACTAATAAGGAAATTCCCAAAAATTGGGAAGGTATTGTTTTTAATCAATATAGTTCATTATCTAAAAATGTTTCAAATTCTATTGAAATGCAAAATGAAATTCGAGCGAAATTTAATATTATGAAGGCGAATACTTTAAATGATAAATTAGAAGTTGATTTCTCACAGGATTCAAATTTACATTTGTCAATAGGTCATGCAACAGTTCTTGAGCCATATATTGATTCACAAGGCTATTTTCACGGTATTCTTTTTGATAAATATGATTTTGATTTGTTATATAAAATGGCATATAAAAACCCAGTTACATATATTATAAATGACATATTTTTTATAATACAAATTGCAAGAGGTCATAATTTTTATATTCTTGCGCCAATAATATTTAAATGGTAATATTACCCATATGATAGATTTTTACAAAATGAATAAAGACATAATATACGTAATAGGCATACATATTCTTATGCCTATTGCGTACTGTTTTATTTTTATATCTACACTAATAGTACCCCTTTTATTATTCTTAAATGAATTCTCGCAAGATATAGAAAATCCTTTAGGATTAAATACTAAAACTTTTGTGTTTATATTCTTTTGTATATTTATAATGCTTCTTTTTATATTACGAATACTTATACTCCCTTTTTTGTATGGATATTTTGAGAAAAAAACTTGTAATATACGTTTGAAAAATTTTATTCATAATTTAAAGCACAATTATCTATATAGATTACTTATATTAATTATTGTTGAAATCCCATTTTTGCTATTAGTATTGAGAGCAAATACTGTTCATTATCCACCTTATTTGGAGCGTATTGAATTGCATGCATTATTAACTTGTACATGTGATTTATTAGGCTGTTATCTTGCATTATTTTTATGGTGGGATATACAAAAATTGATAAAAAAATATAAAAACAAAACTAGCAGAAGCAAAAAATCAGATTGAGTATTCAAAAATATATGAACCACTCCAAAAAGAATGGCAAAAGGTTTGGGAAATTATATAAATAGGGGCTATTCAATAGGACACGGAACTATCCTAAATCCCAAAGTCGAAAATGGTGAATTTAAAGCTATATTATTTGATAAATATGATTTTCATTGGTTAAGCAAGGAAAAATTACCAGATTATAAAATGCGTTTACTTAATAATTGTGCGGTAGCAGCAGAACGTACTCCTATACTTACAAATTATTATGTTATAATACCTGTAAGATTTAAAATAGGAAATTGATAAATGTACAACATTTTTAAAAATGCAATTTGTTTATTACTTATACATCTTTTAATATGTATTGTATGTACTTCTGCTATACACATTTTTGCAATAGTCATGTTTTCTGCATTAGGAGATAATATTGCACCTATAATTTATTCTTTATTGGACTTTTTAATAGTAGTATTATTAATTGGACGATTATTCATATTACCGATTGCATACAAAATATTAGAAAATTCTAAAAATTTTAATTTAATATCTCAATTCATTAAAATTTTAAAACAATCTCATTTTCTAAAATTAGTATTACTAATTTTATCTTATTATATACCTTGTGTTAGTGGTATTTCATATGATTATACTGATTTTTACAAAAATTTTGTCTTCAGCTTATGTGTAGGTTTTCTTGGAAATTATTTGGTATTATTTGTTTATTGGTTTATAGAAGACAAGATAAAGAAATTTCAAAAGAAAAAGTCTAATTAAAAATTACTATGTTATAATACCTGTGAGATTTAAAATAGGAAACCAATAAATGAATAACATATTAAAAAATATATTTAGCTTATTCATTATAAACCTTATTGCAAGCATGGGGTATTTTGTACTGTTTATACTCGTATTTGGAATGATGATGAGTGAAAGTTCACTAATGTTTAATGTTTCTCTTGTAACAATGCTAACAATAATTTTTGCTCGATTGTTTGTATTGCCAATAGCATATAAAAAATTAGAAAAATCACAAAATTTTGAATTAGTAGCTAAATTTATACAAAAATTAAAGTACTCTTTTTATTTAAAAATCATTGTTTTAATTTTTGCATATATATTTGATATAATTATTTGTCTTATAATATTTCGTGATATAAAGTATGCGTTTAATATAGCTGATATTTTAGTTCAAAGTCTTTTCTTTTGCTATATTGTCCTCTTTATTTATTGGTTTATAGAAGACAAAATCAAACAAGCAAGAGAAAAATAGACATATTTTAACACATATACAAGAAAACACTTGATATTCTTTCAATACAGAGTTAAATTGTGAATGACAACTGAATATCAGGTCGCGAGTTCGAATCTCTCAACCTATACCATAATATATATGTCCACTTTTTAGGGTATAGTTCATTGTTTTGTGTTATGTATACAATGTCTTAGGGATTTTGAGATAAAGTATCACAAGTTTGAGATATTTAGTCGGAAGTCTTTATAAAAATTTAGTATAATTATAAGTTTTGAGATTCTGTTATCAAGCATTGAACCGGAGCTTCAGGAAAAATATTATTTAAAAATTCGACTTATGATGTTAAACAACTTCCTACTCCGACAGATTTTCATAAACCCGATAAGGCAAAAGTTATTGCACTTGCAAGATTGGATTTATTAAATCTATGGAAAAATGAACGAAAAAATCAAAATAGTAAAACACAGTTTGATAAGAATTTTTTGCTAAATAAAAAGAAGATAAGGCAGTAAGCCTATCCTCTTTTTATGGAATCAAACAGATTTTTGATTGTAAGATACAGTCCCTTGTTTTTGGTGAATATAAAATAGCAGGATTTTATGTTATAATCATTTTATGGCAATTATATTAGACGGGAAAAAGTTAAGAGATAAAATTCTAAGTGGTTTGGGGCAAAAAGTCGCCAAACTTGAACGCAAGCCCAAACTTGTTGTTATTCTTGCAGGCGACAACCCTGCAAGTCAGATTTATGTGAATAACAAGAAAAAATGCGCCCAAAAAATCGGGATAATTTCTGAGGTTATAAATTACCCCTCTGATGTTGAAGAAAGCGTTTTGATAAGCAAAATTCACGAACTGAATAATGACAAGTCCGTAACGGCAATTCTTGTTCAGTTGCCGTTGCCCGAACATATCTCAAAAACAAATGTAATTGAAGCTATTGCCCCGCAAAAAGATGTTGATGGGTTCACTTCATACAATTACGGTAAACTTTTTTCGGGCGAAAAGCCTTATGTTTATCCTTGCACCCCGAAAGGAATTTTGCTTTTGCTTGATGAGTACGGAATAGAAATTGACGGTAAGCACGCGGTTGTTGTCGGGCGTTCAAGTATTGTCGGGCGACCGATGTCGCAAATGCTTTTAAATCGTAATGCCACTGTCACCATTTGTCACAGTCACACAAATAATCTTGCGCAAATAACAAAAACTGCAGACATTTTAGTTTCTGCAGTGGGAAAAAATATTATAAAAGGGGAAATGTTAAAATCTGATTGTGTGGTGGTTGATGTCGGGATTTTTAAAGATGGTCTTGGCAAGTTGCATGGAGACGTAGAATTTGAACCATCTTCAAAAATTGCATCATATATATCTCCTGTTCCCGGCGGTGTTGGCCCTATGACGATTGCATCATTAATGCTTAATACCGTGGAACTGTTTGAAACGAACCTGTAATTATCTACCTTTAACCGCCTGAGGCAAGGTTCAAGGTACAAGATGATTTTACGTTGTTGTTTACAAGTGTTTTCAGTGAAGAAATTTCGTTCTCTATTGCAGTCATCTGAGTATCAATAGAGTCTTTTTCAGAACTCAGTTGTTCATCTAATTGTTCATAATACAAATAAGTTGCATCTTCAGATTCATCATACTCGGTGTCACCCTTATGCGATTTTTTAATCGCTGCCATTTGTGCTTCTGCAGCTTGAGTTTGATTCATAATTGATGTGTACTGCAATTGTAAAAAGTTTTTCTGCAAGTTGAGTAAACTCTTTTGACTTGCTAATGCTAAAAATGCCATAATCTCGTCTCCTTATTTTAAACTCTCTCATGTCTATAAAGTATTTTGAAAAAGTCGTATTTCACAATAAGGGTTTTTTGTAACATTTGTTTACATAATGTTAAATATCAAGTCCTGTAAACATTTCAAGGGAAGTGACATTTTGTAACAGCGGGAATTTATTAATATCCTGTGTTTTTACAAAATCAATAGCTTCATTTTTGGCAAGTTCAAGAATTTTGGCATCACGAATAATATCTGAAATAATTAAATCTGGTAAACCGCTCTGTCTTGTTCCTAAAAATTCCCCAGGCCCTCGAAGTTGCAGGTCTTTTTCTGCGATAACAAATCCATCGTTTGTCTGGGTCATAATGCCTAATCTTTCCATTGTTTCGGGTTTTCTTGACTGAGTTATCAAAATACAATAAGATTGCAAATCGCTTCTGCCTACACGACCGCGCAACTGATGCAATTGAGAAAGTCCGAATCGTTCGGCGTTTTCTATTACCATAACCGTTGCATTAGGAACATCCACTCCGACTTCCACTACCGTTGTGGATACCAAAATGTTGTATTTGCCGTCTTTAAAATCGTTCATTACCGAATCTTTTTCATTCGGTTTGAGTTTCCCGTGTAATAGTCCGATTTTGTATTGAGGAAAAACATTTTCTTGAAGGTTCTTCGCTTCGTCGGTTGCGGCTTTGGCAGAAAGAGTTTCACTTTCGTCAATCAATGGATAAACAACATAAGCCTGTCTGCCCTCTTCAACTTGTTTTTTTATAAGTTCCCAAACCCTTTTGTGTGCGCTTGTCAGATACGTTTTAATAGGTTTTCTGCCTTTCGGGAGTTCGTCGATTATTGTCAAATCCAAATCACCATGAACCGTAAGTGCAAGTGTTCGCGGTATCGGGGTTGCAGTCATAGTAAGCATCTGAGGGCTTTGGGATTTTTTCTTTAAAATATTTCTTTGGCGAACCCCAAAACGATGCTGTTCATCAACAACTATTGCCCCAAGATTATTAAAATCGATATTATCTTGAATTAGAGCGTGTGTGCCTACGGCAATATTAATTTGTCCGTTGCGCAAAGAGGTTTCAAACTGATTGCGTAATTTTTTGCCCTGAGAACCCATAAATAATCCAACACTCAAACCAAGCGGGGTAAGCCACTGAACCAAATTGTTATAATGCTGTTGGGCAAGAATTTCTGTTGGTGCCATAAACGCTCCCTGGAACCCGTTTTCAATAGCGGCAAGAAGCATAACCGTTGCAACAACTGTTTTCCCGCTTCCGACATCTCCTTGTAACAGTCTTTGCATAGGTGTAGGGGAATTCATATCGTTTAAGATTTCATTAATTGCATTCTTTTGCCCTGTTGTGAGTTCAAAGGGCAGACTTTTTATAAACTTCTGAACAAGTCCGTCAGGATGTACGCTCAAAGCGTAAGATAGGGTATTTTTTGCGGTAGATTCACGCAAGCGTATAAGTTTCAGCTGAATTAAAAACAATTCCTCAAAAATGAGTGAAAACCTTGCCTGTTCAAGTTTTTCCATTGTTTCGGGGAAATGCACCTGCGTTATTGCATCTTTTTTATCCAAAATTCCGTATTTGTTTCTTATAAAATCAGGCAGAATATTGACAATGTGGTCTTTGTACATTTCTATTGCATTAAAAATTGCTCTGCGCAAAGTTTTTATACTTAAGCCTTCACAAACAGTATAAATTGGAACAATTCTTGCCAAATTGAGGTTAGAATCGGGATTTCCCAAAAATTCCCCGCTCATAATCGAATAAGTCGGTTTATCCATTGTTAGGCCAAAGGTGTAGTTATCCCGTTTTACAATTCCAGAAACCATTATTCCTGCATTAACGGGAAACTGTGCTTTCATCCGCTCCAAAACATAGCGGTTGCCTTTTGCGTTGAAAAAGCATAGTTCAAACTTCCCGCTTTCGTCTTTAATTGTAACTCTTGTTATAGATAAATTGTTTCTTGTATTGAACGAGGAAACAGATTTAATATAGCCAAAAACCGTTGTAGTCTGTCCCTCTTTGAGATTTTTAATGAGTGTTCTTGAGGAATAATCGATGTGTTTTTTGGGAAAATACATTATCAAATCCTGTGCGGTATAAATCCCCAATTTGTTGAATTTATAAGCGACTTTTGGACCTACACCTTTTATATACACTACATCAGCTTCTGAGGGGTGTTTTTGGCTTTGGATATTACGCTCTTGTTGTTCTTCTTTTTGTTGTTTTTCTTTTTTTAGCTCAAGTTTAATGATTTTTACTAACTGTTCTATTGCACGTCGTCTTTCAGGCACACCGGCATAGGGATAAATATCAAATGCTTCGTATAAAACTGTCCAACGAGGATTTTTTTTATCTTTTTTTATTTCTTTTTTTATTTCTGAACGAATAAATTGGGAAAAAGTTTTTTCTCTCCCGTGAATGTCAATATATCTGTATTCCGCCTCAATATCAAGCGCTTGTTTTACTTTATCCAAATTCTCAAGCATGGACAAATTTTAACATAAATTGTATTATCTTGACAAAAGTACCAAAAATATAAATAATAATTATACTATATGGTTAATATTTTTCGTATATTTTATAATATTTTAAAAGTGAACAACAGTGAGATCCAATCCAATAATAAATATACAGCAAGTGTTTATTTACGTGGGTTTACGATTGCAGAGGTTCTTATAACAATAGGGATAGTAGGAATAGTTGCGACACTTACTATTCCGGTATTGATGCAAAATTCTAATTCAAAAAAGTTTACAAATCAGTTTAAAAAGTCACTTTCGACTTTAAATCAATCTGCTATAAGTGCCCTTGCCCAGTACGATATGGATTATTTTCTTTTGACAAAGACAAGTGACGATTCTACCTGTAAAAATGAAACTTTATCCGGTAATGCATATAGCCTTTGCGGGCTTTTTAACGATACACTTGTTGCACAAACCTATCTTGGTAAATACGGAACGGTTAAAGCGGCAGATAATACCAGTGTTTACAGTGCAACTGTAACAAGTTTGAATATAGACAATTTTTTGTTCTTTGCATTCGCAGACGGAGCTATAGTTGCCTTTAATCCGAATGCCCAAAGGTGTGGTATTGGGGTAGGGAATGTCCTTTCAGTTGATATGATAATCGGCGGTCAACTTTCAAATTGCTTAGGTTTTGTGGATGTAAATGGACCAACTCCGCCCAATAGAGAGGTCTTATGTGCAGATGAACCTACAACACTTTCAGTAAATACGACCTGCAAAGTTACAAATGCTTCAATGGGGGATATTTTCCCTATCGTATTTTATGATGGTACAGTTGAACCTGTGACAAACGCTGCAACTTCCGTCTTTTTAGGCGGTAACTGGTAAGAAAAACCTGTTGTTAATCCTTATCATGATTATTATTTTACTGATCAAAACGGTAATAAATTATGGTAAAATTTGCTTTCGGGTGAAAGTAGTGATTTAAACAAAATTCAAATTAAAACTGACTTATAAACCTTTCTGAATGACAATTATTTTACCACAGGAACTTCGGGACGCTGAACAGATAATACCATTTCGTTCGGGATATAAAAATCTGTCATTCCGAAATTAGCGTTAATAAATAGAAACTCTAACTTTTCACCCTCATTGATTTCAAGTGTTTCAAACGGAATTTTTAAGTCCAAAACCTCATCATAGGCAACTTCCATGGATTTATAGTTTTCAAGTACCCACATATCTCCTGGGATTGCCTTTGCAATTCGCAAAAATCTCAATTCGTCGTCTCTTATTGAAATTTGTATTTCGTTATGGAATTTTTCCAGTGAAATAGGCGGAATATTTTCCGATTTGTTGATTAATCTTATAGGTGAAAGTGCCTGAGTTCTGCCTGCTTTTCTCAAATAAATATACATTTGGTAAGTTCTTGGAATTGTTGTCGGGTTTTCTTTTATAAATTTATTCAGATAAAATCTCAGGTAAAAATTTTCACTATCATTACCAAAACATATTTTGTCAAATAGTTTTGATTCCCTTAGCACTGGCCCGTCAGGAATGTCTATACATCCTGCATTTAACCATGTATCGTCATCTGTTTTATCTTTTCCGTTAACTTCAGGTGAAATCAATGATGTCGGATAATTTGACGGTCTTGCGGGAGAAACACTTGTTAGCGGTTCATCAAGATATTTTGGATATTCCAAATCTAGTGTATTATAAATATTTTTAAGATGTGTTCTGAAAATGAAATCAAAAATATTATCGCGTCCTGATGAGTTTGGTTCTCCATACCACCAGAACCAGTCACTGCCTTCGCAGATGAACAGTTCTTTTCTTGTATCTTCAAGGTTAGGGTGATTAGGTTCACGTTTTGAAAATGCTGTAAAATCCTGCCTTGCACGTTTTAAATACTTCCATGCAATATCTTTTATTGGCTCATTTATCCATAGCTTATAACCTCGGTTAAAACTTGCGCCCGTTGCAATTTTATTGAGTTTTTTATGTTCTTTTGAATTTTCAATGTAATCGCTTATTAAAACAGTTTCAAGTGTATCATCTTTGCAAATTAATCCGTAAAGAGTTTCAAGGAATATATTACCGTCTTCGATGTAGTTCTCCCAACAGTTTTCACCGTCCATAGCAATAGTCAAAAGATGCTCCTTGTCAGGGGAGGATAAAATTTTACCCTGCATGATCTTTATTCTGTCATACAAATCATTTGCTGTTGCAACAGGATTATGACTTGCGTATTCAAAACTTACAAGATTATAAATGGTTGATTCCCTGAAAATCATTTTTATATCGGAATTTTTTGTTTTGTAAGAATAGGTTTTGAGCAAATGATAAGGGTCTTCAAGATATCCTTTAAAATCGTGTATAAATTCAAAATCAATTGAATTTGCGAGATTTCCTTCATCGGAAATAGACCACTCAATTCCCAAATCAGACAGCATTTCAAGTGTTTGCGGGCTAACGCACTGTTCTGATGCCCAGATACCTTTGGGGCGTTTACCAAGCAGAGCTTCCACTCTGTCTAATGCAAGTTTTGTTTGAAGTTTTGCATCTTCTTCCGTATTAAGTACTGAAAGTTCATCTTCGCCAGAGCGGTCTTTTCTTATTGATTTATAATCAAGCAAAATAGGTAAAATCGGGTGATAATAAGGACTTGTAGATACTTCAATTTTATTTTTTGAGATGAAATCTCTCAGTGTTGGAATTATCTTTGAGATTATTTCTCTTTGAATTTCAATAATTTCAATTCGATCTTCAAGTGTATAATTTTTACCTTTTTTGACAAGTCTTCTTAGCCTTTCATCGGAATTTTTGAAAGTTGGGTCTATCCATGCAAGATTAAAAAGTGCCATCAAATCAGAATATTCTTGTGTTGAAAAAATTTCTGTATTCTCAACGTTCTGTTGTATAATTTTGTATAACCTGTGATATTCATCATTTGGCAAAATCATTGTCTGATAATTTGCATCAAAAAAGTTGTTTATGATAAATATTTTATCTTCGTTAGAAAGTTTTTCTACAGGTGTAACGCTTATTCTTGAATGAATATCATGTGCGCCGTTTGAATAGTCAATGAGTGAATCCAAAAGTACCGGAACATAGTTAAAATTAAGTTTTAATCTGTCGAATTTTTCAACCCAAAGCATCATATCAAGATAATCTTTAACCGCATGAAGTCTTACCCATGGCATAATATAATCGCCTTGCGGCGTTAGTTGATAAACCGGCTGATGCATGTGCCAGTAAAAAGCGATGGATAACTTTTTGGTTTGACTCATCATAACTGCAAGACCACTCTTTCAAGTTATATAATAGCATAAATTTATTGAATTTAAAAGACCGAACATTAGTTCGGTCTTTTTTATTATGTATCGATGTTTGTTGCATAGACAGCGTTAGACTGGATAAAATCTCGTCTTGGTTCAACCCTGTCGCCCATTAGTATATCAAACAACTGGTCGCAAATCATTGCATCTTCTATGTTTACTTTTAACAGTGTTCTTGTTGCAGGATCCATTGTTGTTTCCCAAAGTTGTTGAGGCATCATTTCGCCCAAACCTTTGAAACGTTGAATCTGTAAGCCTCTTTGACCTCTGTCATCAATAGTTTTTTGCAACTTTTCAAATGAATTGATTTCAATTTTTTCGGTATCTGTTTCCAAAACAAGTCCGTCTGTTTCCTCAATTAAGAAATCTCTGATTAAAGGATAAGAATCACGCAGTTTCTTAAATTCCGTACTCTTTATGATGTTTTGGTTAAGTACAACATGTTCTTCGTTATTCAAATGTAAAACAAATGAATATTTTGCATTTTCTGCATTGTATTTAACTTCAACCTTATAATTTTCAGCCTCTGCAATATTATAATTTGTTGCGTGGTCTTTAAGATAGTGATTCAAGTATTCACAATGTTTGTTCATCATATCTTGAGAATCAAAATCGGCAAGTTGAACATTTGAACGTACCAAACCCCTTAAAAATACCGCAGGGAAAAGGTTCAAAATAGGGTTGTTGTATGATTTGTAGTACTCGGTCATATTTTTGATGAGTTCTAACAGTTCATCGCCTGTTTTGACATTTTTCTTTTTCTTATCAGAAAGGCTAAGATTTTTAATTCCTCTTTCTTTAAGCATCTTATCCAAAACGTGTTCGTTAAATAAGTATTCGGATGCTTTACCCTGTGTAACTTTGAATAATGGAGGTTGAGCAATATAAACATATCCGTTTTCAATTAATGGTCTTGCGTATCTGAAGAAGAACGTCAGCATCAGTGTTCTGATATGAGCACCGTCAACATCAGCATCAGTCATAATAATAATTTTGTGATAACGAAGTTTTTCAAGTTCAACCTCGTCAGGGTTACGGCTGATTTTTATGCCGAATGCCTGAACCATTGACTGTATTTCGTTGTTTGCATAAATTCTGTCTAAACGTGCTTTTTCAACGTTAAGAATTTTACCTCTCAACGGCAAAATAGCCTGAAACATTCTGTTTCTGCCTTGTTTAGCACTACCGCCAGCACTGTCACCCTCAACGATGAAGATTTCGCACTGGGACGGATCTCTGTTTGAACAGTCTGCAAGTTTCCCGGGCAGGGTGGAGTTTTCCAAAACGGTCTTACGTCTTGTTAATTCTCTTGCTTTTCTTGCCGCTTCTCTTGCACGTTGCGCCTGAAGTGTTTTTTCCAAAATTGCTTTTGCCATTTTAGGATTAAACTCTAACCATTCCTGTAATTTGTCTCTGACAGCGTCCTGAACAGCACTTAAAGCTTCAATCGAACCCAATTTTTCTTTTGTTTGTCCTTCAAATTCAGGATTAGGAATTTTGACTGAAACAATTGCTGTTAATCCTTCTCTGACGTCATCACCTGACAAGTTTTGGTCAGAATCTTTTAAGATTTTATTTTTTCTTGCATAGTCATTTAATACACGAGTAATGGCATTTCTGAATCCTGTCATGTGTGTTCCGCCCGAGTGTGTATTAATGTTGTTTGCAAATGATAAAACATTTTCGGTGTATGAATCAGTGTACTGCATAGCAACTTCAACCTGAATTTCATCAACGACTTTTTCAATGTAAATTGGTTTGTCGTGCAATACGGTTTTATTTTTATTTAAATATTCCACATAACTTCCGATACCGCCTTCATAATGAAAAATTTCAGGTTCTTCCATTCCTGCGTGCTTGAAGATTATTTTCAAACCTTTGTTTAAGAATGCCATTTCACGAAGTCTTGTGCTGATTACTTCAACATCAATAGCGGTTGTTTCAGTAAAGATTTCCGGGTCAGGCCAGAAGGTTGTTTTTGTACCTGTTTTGTCTGTCGGTTCGCCTTTTTCAACAGGTGCAAGAGGTTCTCCTCTCATATATTCTTGACGCCATACAAAACCCTGACGTGAAACTTCTACCATATATTTTTCAGATAACGCGTTTACGACTGATGCACCAACGCCGTGCAAACCGCCTGATACCTTATATCCGCCGTCACCAAACTTCCCGCCTGCGTGAAGCACTGTATGAACGATTTCTAATGCGGATTTGCCTGTTTCGGGTTTAATATCAACAGGAATACCACGCCCGTTATCTTCAACAGTGATGCTGTTATCTTTGTTAATTGTCACATAAATATCCGTACAATATCCCGCTAAAGATTCGTCAATTGAGTTATCAACGATTTCATAAATGCAGTGGTGCAACCCCCTTTGAGAAGTTGAACCGATATACATCCCCGGTCTTACACGAACTGCTTCAAGTCCTTCTAAAACACGGATGTTATCCGCCCCGTATTCGCTTGAAGTTTGCGTTTCAAAATCGTCATGCACACCGCCTGACGGATCAACAAATTCTTCGTTTATTTGTTTTCTTAACTCTTCTTTTGCAATGTTTTCAGCCGCAGTTTCCATTGCTTCTATGGCTGTATCATTAGTCACATTTTCTGACATGTATTTCTCCCCTAATCTTAAATCTTTTCTATATCATAGCACAAAAACAAGCAATATAACAAAATATTTACCGTAGGTTAAGTTTTTTGTTACACTTTTGTGAATAAATGGCAGGTTTTTATATAATTTTTTTCAAAAATATTGCCAATTTGTTGAGTGTGGTGTATTTTTTGCTTTTTTCTATGCTGTCAAGCAAAACTCTGCCGTTGTTAATGATGTATTCTCTCAGGTGTTTTGTTTTCGGATAAAGATTTTTAATTTTACTTTCAATACTTTCTTTAATGGAGCTTATTTCAGGCAAACTTTCCATTTCATGTAAATTGCGTTTTGCATATATCGGATAATTCATCGGTTTTCCCGTAATATATTTCCTGTTTGCAAGCATACCGATAGTCGGATTTTGTCTGCAGTCCTTCAAATGTGCTTTGTAGTCATCAATATTGTGATCTTCAATTCTTAAACTCGTATCAATTCCTACTCTTGACCAGTAAGCATTGTATCTTACATCTTCGTACTTCGGGAAAGGTCCCAATTCAATTTCCATAATATGAACTCCGTTTTTTAATGTGCACATTATTTTAAAATACGTAAAAATAAAATTTGCGCATTGGAACAAAATTTTCATGGTAAAATATCTGACGGGATATAATCATGAAAATTAATCAGGTTAAACAATTTGTAGCAAATAATGTCTCGCGATTTGAAAAGAAGCCTAAAAAATCTTTGTTTATCCTCTATGATAAGAATAATTCTTGTTGTGGAGAGTACAAATTTATTCCTCAAAACATTTCGGAGAATTTAGGTGTAAAAAGTTCAATGTCTGTAACCCGAATTTTGAGCTCCAAATTAAGACGGGCTATGCAGGAAGTTGTTTGCACGGATAAAGATTATATAGCAATAAAAGACAAAAATTCCGTTGCCGATACAAAAATTCTGCCATTCGAAATTACCACTACAACTACTGTTTTGGATTTTATTAAAGATAGGTTTTTAACTGTAAGAAGTGTCAGCAAACTTACGAATAAACTTAAAAGATTGGAGAAAGACAATCTTGTCGTATCTTCTGACAATATTATAATTTATGAACCGTTGAAAGAAAAACCAAAATATGAAAAAAGTGTCGAATTCGTAAGAGAAGGAACAATATCCGAAGCCACAGAAAAAAATGTATGTTTGGACAGGGTTTATACACGTGAGGATAGTTTAAAACGTTTCCCTTACATTTTTTGGTAGGGTAGATGCATAATGAGGTTAAAGGGATTATTATCGTTTGATTTATTTTAACTCTTTGTCAATTGTGGCAAGAACTTTTTCAACTGTTGCTTCTTTAATTATTTCGTCATTAACTTTTACATACGGAGCTTTTGAAAATTCCCAGTCAATAGAGCACAAACCCAAACAGGGAGAACCTGAAACATCGACATCATCTCCGTATTTTTTGGGGACAAGTTCAATTAGTTCTTGTAAATTAGATGAGCCCATAACAAAACATGTTGTACCCAAACAGACTTTTACATTAACCTTAGCCATTCTGTTCTCCTAAGTAGATATCCTTCCTGAATTGATTTTAACAACTTTTTTGCTATATTGTCAATCCCTATACCATTAATTTGAAAACTACAAATTAGTGGCATTATTTTTCTGCTTAAAAAGTTGATTAACAAATGTAAAATCATTGACTTTTGGGGCTGTTTTTCAATTGACATTAGGCATGAATTAGTGTTATAATTATTATACGTACGTATGACTAAAATTTAAGAATCGCGAGGAATAACAGATGCCACATAAAAAAGGCTTGTTGCCGTTTTGGGGTAATTTTTTATCTGCTTTGTTCAGAAAATTTGAAAAGAATAAACCGGGATTTACGATAACAGAAGTCTTAATTGCATTGGGCATAGTAGCTGTAATTGTAGTTTTGATTCTTCCTGTAATAACTACAAGGGCTCAGAATAAGTCTTTTGCTTTGTCCTATGAGGCTGAAGTAAAGCAAATGCTTAATTCTCTTGAGGGTTTACCCGTCAATGAGAATAAAGATAATATTACCGGTACAATGATGTTTGTTGAAAACGACAATGGTAATTATGCCAATAATGCCGGGGCGTATATCAATAAATACATGAAAGTCGTAAAATATTGCGGTGATGCTCCTGGTGATTGTTTTGGCGGACAATATTATGAATATAAAGATAATGACAGAGTAGCCTTTGATATAAAAGATATTAAAGGTGCTTGTGCGTTATTGAAGAATGGTGTCAGTATCTGTTTAAAACCTCAAGTTAAAAAGGCAAATGGCGAAGAAGAAGAAATACAGGGCTGGATAGATTTGAACGGACCCAAGGGGCCAAATATATACGGACGTGATTTAAGAACCTTTGCGATTAATTTAAAGAGAAGAGCTGTATTTACGGAAGAAGAACCTACGACTGTCATTGTGCCTGATCCTCCTCCTCCTTGTGAGGGCGAAAATTGCGGGGAAATTGAAAAAGATCCCTGTAAAATAAATCCAAGGGGAGAAGAATGTTGTAGACGAGATGGATTTGTAGCAAGGGATAGTGATGATATTTGCTGCCCATGGTATAGAGATCCTTCAACCGGACCAAATCATCTGATTTGTTATCCGGGATCATCACCATGCGATCCTACTGTCGATCCCAATTGTAAAGTTGATGAATGTACTAATCATGCAATAACCGGTCCGGCGGATGAATGTTGTGCGATACTTGAAGCTCAAGGAAAACACGATCCTAACTGTTGTGCACCGAATAGTACAAGTGATTATTGTTGTTCGATTCATCCAGAAACAGAGGGTTGTTGTAAGAAGAATATAGATAGCGGCAAGTTAACATTAACCGCAGACAGTAACTGTTGTAAGAAATATTCTTCAATATATGAAGCATACTCAGCATGTAAACCTGCCTGTGAACAAAATAATAACAGCGAGCAATGTTGTAATACAGTATCAAGAAGAAATGAAATTAGAGATCCTGACGATGCTTGTTGTATGTATGAAGCTGTAAACGGCATAGATGTTAATGGAGAAAATAATTCTTACAACAAATATTGCTGCAGATTGGCAAAGAATGCTTCGGATCAGTGTTGTAAGTGGAAATATGACCATATAGGTACTTCTTTGGATTATTACGCTAAGCACAATTACAACAATAATGATGGTACTTTTGATGGTTGCTGTCATGGGAATGTAAGAGGTATTAAGTACGCAAATGGTAAAACCGATTCAAAAAGTAAAGAAGTATTGAAACGTTGTTGTACGGTAAATCAAGCTCAATCAAATGACCAAGAGGATGAGGCTTGTTGTGATTATTTGGTAAGTCAATTGGGTAACGGAGCTCTAGTTCATGGACAGGCTTTAAGACGTTGTTGTAAGTATGCAAATCATAAGAACAAGGCACAATGTTGTTCGCATGATCATGATGGTTTGGCATCTCAGACATATAATGCGAATGTTCCGTATGCAACTCAGTGTTGTATGCCAAACAGCACATATAATAATAACGTAACCCCACACGTTAATTGTTGTTTTGACGTTCCTACTGCTACCGGCGAAAGTAATGAATTTTGGAATAACAAACGCTGGGATGGGTGTTGTTCTTATGGTGATAGCACATATAAAGGACACAAGGCTAATACAGAAGGTCAATGGCAAAAGAACTGTTGTAAATTGACAAGATCCAAATATCCGTCTGATGCAACATATAACGCTGCATGCTGTACGGCTAATGCAACGGCAAAATCTGCAAACAGGGATTCTTGGCAGTATTTTAGTGCAACAAAGAACGAATGTTGTGAAACTCTGGATAATCAATATGGGGTAAATAATCGTAATGATAACTGGACTTCACATTGTTGTTATGGTTTCAAAGGCGGGAATTTAGAGACTAAAAATCCGTATTATGAAACTGAGGCTAAATGTTGTAATATTACCGGAAACTGGACAGAGGGTTGTTGTACAAAATCCGGTTTGAATAAATCCGATGAAAAATGGAAAAAGAATTGTTGCAGTTTACCTGGTTCATATACAAACAATGTAGAATATAGAAAGTATTGCTGTTTTGATAATAATACTTCGAATGCAAAAGCAAAGAATACAGATAATGATTATACAAGAAACAGTGCAAACGCTGACAATCCAAGTTCTAAAAATGCTGCAAACGTAGATAACAATGCAAATAAACAGTATTGTTGTGACCCTGATATGGCAAACACATATACAACTGAAAATAACGGTCAGACATTCAAATGGTCATCAACATCCACTCCGAACAAAGCTTGTTGCGAATACTTCCAATCAAGAGGTTGGAAGGATAATGATAATAATCCATTATCAAAATACTATAAAGCTGCTTGTTGTCAGGCACATCATGTTTATGATTCCGAAAACTTTACTTGTGAAGAAAAATGGATGTGTGGTTCTTTCGCAACTTACGGTATCCCTGGCGGGGCACAAAATACTTGTTGTATGAGTGACTATACCATAATGAAGAAAGACGTAACGACACCGAATGTATGGCGTCCCGGTTGTTGTGACTTCCCGACAAATTATACTTCAAACGCAATATACAGAGGGGCTTGTTGTAGCGGAAATACCTCTGATTACACCCGTTCTGGGAAAGGGGATACAAACAGTAATAAAAAATATTGTTGTTTCCCTGACACAACCAATCCTAATCCCGAATGTTGTAAATCATTTAAGAGTAATGGTACGGCAAATGCTTGGAAAGATTGGGACGGCAATACACTAAGTAATGATTATATGACTTACTGTTGTGAAAAGAGTACAACCACTGCGGATTATTGTCCTGACAGTTGTGCAATAAGGTGGAATACGTCCGAATCGAAGGCAAGTATAACCTATGATTTTTCAAGATGTTGTAAAGACAGGGCGCTTGCAACAAATAGTGGGCCATCAGGTTCGGGTGTAAACAGAACTAAAGCAATATGGAAAAACAATTGTTGTGCTTATGCACCTGTAGGTAAATCAGGAAATAACAGTAAAGCATATGCAAGTTATGCGGATTACCGTAGTGGTTGTTGTAGCTCAACAGCTGATCAGACATTCAAGACAGGGAATGATGGCTCCGGCAGTCAGGACAATAAGAACTGTTGTATCCCAAATTCCATTACTAGTTACACTGTATCAAGCGGTGCTTATTCTGGAGTTAAGCCAACAAAGGCTTGTTGTGAGGCATTTAAGGCATACGACACTGCTAACACAGGCGCATGGAAGGGATATGATGGTGAAACCATCAACGATGCGTATAAAACAGTATGTTGTAAAGAACATGGTGTCTGCCCTGAAGGTCCGGATTCTTGTAAAATAAGAAGTAACACATGGAATCCTGCTAGATATAATCTTCCGACTTGTTGTTTTGATGCAACAATGCAATCCCAACATTCAAGTGACAGAACCAATTGGGGACCGAAATGTTGTTCCCAAAGCGGAGCAAAAGACAAATTAGGAGCCAATTTCCAAAGCTATTGTTGTAATCCTGCAAGTAATAACGATACGGGTAAATTGCTCGGTGACGGAACCGATTTAGGAGTATGTTGTAACAAATACACAGCAGGTAAGGCATGTTGCGGTTCAATAAGCAGTGCAACGGGTAACGGATATCAGCATGACGGTACAGCGAATGCAAGTTGTTGTAATTATACAACCGGTGTAGCGAGTGCAAAATGTTGTTCAACAGCAAGCGGTAAGAGTTGGAGTGACAGTTATGGCGGGACAGCATTCAAGGCAAAATGCTGTGGTTTGAATAATACCTATTGTACTTGTGACGATGATCATGTTGCAACCGAATCAACCGAAGCGAATTGGAAGAGCAAGTGTTGTGTATCGACGAAACCAAGCGGTTTGAGTGATGATAATTACAAAGCAAAATGTTGTAATCCGGTAACCGGTAATAATACAGGTGCGACGCACAACGGAACGAATTTAGCATTATGTTGTAACAAATACACAGCAGGTAAGGCGTGTTGCGGTTCAATAAGCAGTGCAACGGGTAACGGATACCAGCATGACGGTACAGCGAATGCAAGTTGTTGTAATTATACAACCGGTGTAGCGAGTGCAAAATGTTGTTCAACAGCAAGCGGTAAGAGTTGGAGTGACAGTTATGGCGGGACAGCATTCAAGGCAA